>Ga0268299_1000921_pt1 | contig 69387 bp, 56 predicted proteins | sample NOBtaG_FD_193484 | JGI IMG/M metagenome (GOLD analysis project Ga0268299, IMG submission 193484) | Activated sludge microbial communities from bioreactor in Nijmegen, Gelderland, Netherland - NOB reactor | ecosystem: Engineered > Bioreactor > Aerobic > Activated sludge | place: Netherlands... | reverse complement strand
CGCCTCAAGGATGAATGAAAGAAGATTCACCACGGCGACACGGAGAGCACAGAGACCAAAGGCAGAGGTTGAACCACGAATCACACGAATCACACGAAGGAAGACAAGGATTGCCTTTGTTTTCCTTCGTGTGATTCGTGTGATTCGTGGTTCAACTCTCTTGCGTTCGCAACGCTCTCGCGCCCCTGTGGCGAATCTTCTTCTCATCAGCGCGACGACGGGTCACAATCGAGCCATCCTTCGCCCGCTCTCCCGGAGGCTGCCATGACGACCCCGCGTCCTCTCCCCTGCCCCGACTGCGACGCCGACGCCGGCCTCGACCGCCGGGCGTTCCTGCACCACCTCGGCGCGGCCGCGACCGCCTTCGGCACAGGCGGCCTCGCCGTCGCCGCACCGACGCCGACCAGCCCTGCCGAGACGACCGTCAAGGTCTTCTATGACAGCCTCACCGAGGCACAGCGCAAGGTCGTCTGCTTCGACTGGGACCACAAGGACGGGCAGCGCGGCCTGCTCCGCACGCACATCTCCAACTTCTGGGCGGTCACGAAACCGTTCGTCGCCAGCGACTTCTACACCAAGGACCAGCAGCGCCTCGTCCTCGACATCTTCCGGGGCCTGTTCAACCCGGACTGGCACGAGCGGCTCCTGCGCCAGCTCAAGGACGACCACGGCGGCAAGCCGTTCGGCGGCGGCCTCAGCGCCGCCGTCTTCGGCAAGCCGGGCGACGGCAAGTTCCAGTTCGCCTTGACCGGCCGGCACTTCACCGCCCGGGCGGACGGCAACAGCAACGACCGCGTCGCGCTCGGCGGGCCGATCTTCCACGGCCACGCCGCCACGGGATACCACGAGCAGAAGGGCCACCCGGGCAACATCTTCTGGCACCAGGCGGTGGCGGCGAACAAGCTCTTCTCCGTCCTCAGCGGCAAGCAGCAGGAGGCGGCGCTCGTCACCCGGCGACCGATCGAGGAGGCGATCCCATTCCGCGGCGACGAGCGGCTCACCGGCCTGCCGCTGAGCGAACTTTCCGCCGACCAGCGCGGCGGGATTCAGGACGTCCTCAAGGTCTTGGTCGAGCCGTATCGCAAGGCGGACCAGGAGAAGATCTCCGCGTGCCTGGCGAAGCAGGGCGGCCTGGAGAAGTGCAGCCTGACGTTCTACCGCCAGGGCGACATCGGCGACGACGGCGAGTGGGACAATTGGCGGCTGGAGGGGCCGTCGTTCGTGTGGTACTTCCGCGGCCAGCCGCACGTCCACATCTGGATCCACGTCGCCGACGATGCGACGTTGCCGCTCAACGCGCAGCAGTTCTGACCGTCAGTCCACCGGCGCGAGCTGGAGGCGCAGGTCGAGACGCTCCTTGCCGCGCTGGACGGTGACGCCGACCTCGTCACCGGGGGCCTTGCCGTCCAGGCGGGCGAACAGGTCGCCGGAATGGCGCACCGGCTTGCCGTCGATCGCGACGATGAAGTCGCCCAGGACGATCCGGCCGCGCGCGTCGCGGTCGGTCGGGACGATGCCGGCCTGCTCGGCCGGGCCGCCCGGCGTCACGGCCATGATGAGCACGCCCTCCCGACCGAGCTGACGCACGTTCTGGTCCGGGGCGATCCGGATGCCGAGGCCGGGGCGCGTGATCTTCCGGTTCGTCACCAACTGGTCGACGACGCGCTTCACGTCATCGACCGGGATCGCGAAGCCGATGCCAGCCGACGTGCCGGACGGGCTGTAGATCGCCGTGTTGACGCCGATGAGCCGGCCGGCGCTATCGAGCAGCGGGCCGCCGGAGTTGCCCGGGTTGATCGCCGCGTCGGTCTGGATCATGCCTTTGATCGGCCGGCGGTTGACCGACTGGATCTCGCGGCCCAAGGCGCTGATGACGCCGGTCGTCAGCGACTGGTCGAGGCCGAACGGGTTGCCGATCGCGAACGCCTTCTGGCCGACCTGGAGGTTGCTCGACTCGCCGATCGCCAGCGGCTTGAGCGACCGCTCCGGGGCCGTGATCTTCAGGACGGCGAGGTCCTTGTCCGGGAAGACGCCCCAAACCTCGGCGTCCCAGGTCGTCTGCTCGTCGAGGGTGACGACGACCTTGTCGCCCTTCTCCAGGACGCTCTCGACGACGTGGTAGTTCGTGACGACGTGGCCGAGGCCGTCCCAGACGAAGCCGCTGCCGGAGCCGGCCGGCACCTGCTCGACGTTGAGCGTGAAGCGGTTCTGCCGGGCGGTCAGCGTCGTGATGTGGACGACGCTCGGCCGGGCCTTGTTGTACAGGTCGATCGTCGCCTGCTCGTCGGCGGCGAGGTCGCCGCGGGCCTGGACCGTCGGCGGGACGTACGCCCCCCGGAACCAGCCGTCGCGGATCACGGTCCAGGCGAAGAGGGCCCACCCGGCGATCGCGATCAGGGCGAGGAGCGAGACCGTCGGATTCATCGGCGGCTCGGCCGGGCGGTACGGGTAGTTGGACATCGCAGCGTCTCCTTGTCTCCGCGTGCGCGGTCGGGCATCGCTCCCATTCTACGCGCGACCGCAAGGCGGGTGACGCTTTAGACCGTGTCGTCGCGCCGCTCCTTGAGCTTGTCGATCTTCTTGCCGAGGGTGAGGATCGTGTCGGAATCGACGATGCCGGTGTTCGAGCTGCCGAGCATCGAGTCGAGGGTGACGATGTCGATCGCCCGGCGTTCCCGGCCGTCCGGGTCGCGCATCCGCCGGACGAGGAACGGCGGCAGCTCGTCGATGCCGCGCGACGACCAGATCTCGCGCCCCTGCAAGATGAGTAGCCGCCGGTCGGTGACGACCAGGCGCGTGAAGTAGCCGGCGAGCAGTCCGACGACAAACACCGACGCGAAGACGAACAGGACGGCGACGATGCCGGCCGCCGGCGGCAGGTCGCGCCACGAAGGCACGATCATCCGACCGACGGTGATCGCGACCGCCGCCGGGATCGCGCCGGCCAGCGAGGCGAGCGGGTGGGTCAGGTACGGTTCCAGCCACCACTTGCCGGTCGGGCCGCGCACCAGGGCGATCGTCTCGCCCGGTTCGAGGATGCGCCGGGCGAGCCACTCCGGCAGCGGCAGCGACGGGGCGACCGGGACGGCCGGTTCGGGCGGGCGGTCGTGGAAGCGCTCGGTCATCGCGGACTCCGTGCGATCAGAGCAGGGTCGCCTGGGCGTCGAGGTCGAGCGGGGCGAACTCGCCCCGGCGGTACTTCTCCACGGCGAGGGCGGCCATCGCCGCGTTGTCGGTGCAGAGGTCGAACGGCGGGATGAGCAGCTCGACGCCGTCGCGGTCGGCGCGGCGCTCCAGGGTGGCGCGGAGGGCGCGGTTGGCGATGACGCCGCCGCCGACGGCGAGGCGGCGGTGGCCGGTCGCCGCGACGGCCTGGAACGCCTTGACGACGAGGACGTCGATGACCGCCGCCTGGAAGCTCGCGGCGAGGTCGGCCCGGAGCTGACCCGGCGGCGGCGGAGCCGGTTTCGGCTGGCCCTGGCCGGCGAAGGCGTAAAGGACGGCCGTCTTGAGGCCGGAGAAGCTGAAGTCGAGCCGGTCGTCGTGGAGGAAGGAGCGCGGCAACTTGAACCGCGTCGGATCGCCGTGGGCCGCCTCGCGCTCGACGGCCGGGCCGCCGGGGAAGCCGAGGCCGAGCAGGCTCGCCACCTTGTCGAACGCCTCGCCGGCCGCGTCGTCGAGGGTGCCGCCGAGGAGGCGGAACGTGACGGCGTCCTGACAGTCGAACAGCGACGTGTGGCCGCCGCTGACGACGAAGCCGACGCACGGGAAGATGTCGCGCCCCGCCGCGAGCCGGCAGGCGTAGACGTGGCCGTGGACGTGGTTGACGCCGAGGAGCGGCACGCCGAGGGCGAGGGCGAACATCTTCGCCGCCCCGACGCCGACGAGCAAGGCCCCGACGAGGCCCGGCACGTGATGCACCGCGACCGCGCCGACATCGTGCAAAGTGACGCTCGCCTTCCGCAGCGCCTCGTCAACTACGGGGAGCAGCCGCTGGAGGTGCGCCCGGGCGGCGACCTCGGGTACGACGCCGCCGAAGCGTGCGTGCAGGTCGGTCTGCGACGCGACGACGCTCGACAGGACGCGCGGCTCGTCGGTGAAGACGGCCGCTGCCGTCTCGTCGCACGACGTTTCGAGCCCGAGGAACAGCATCAGTACGCCCGAGCCCCGACCGCGTGAGCCGACCCGTTCGTCGCGCCGTTGGTCTCCTTGTCTCCCATACGCTTCGTCTCCTTGTCTCCGAGCGGCAGCTCGACCCAGCGGCGCGACTGCCGCCAGAACGCGAGCGGGTTGTCGAAGACGACCTTGCGGATGACGTCCTCGCCGTGACCGCGGCGGCGCATCTCGAGGATGAACTCCGGCACGGCGAGCGGGTCGGACTTGCCCCAGTCGCCGGCGCTGTTGGCCATGATGCGGTCGGTGCCGACCATCTCGAGGATATCGACGGCCCGGGCGGGGGTACACTTCGTCGTCGGGTAGAGCGTCATCGCGCACCAGAAGCCGCCGTCGAGGGCGTGGCGGACAGTGTGCTCCTCGACGTGGTCGATGCAGACCCGGGCCGGATCGACGCGCCGGTCGTTCTTGAGCATGTCGATGATCATCCGGGTGCCCTTGTACTTGTCCTCCAGGTGGGGCGTGTGGATGAGGATCAGCTCGTTGGTCTTCATGGCGAGATCGACGTGTTCCTGGAAGATGACCGCCTCGTTGGGCGTGTTCTTGTTGAGGCCGATCTCGCCGATGCCGAGAACGCCGGGCCGGTCGAGGAACTCCGGGATCATGGCGATGACTTCGCGGGAGAGGCTGACGTTCTCGGCCTCCTTGGCGTTGATACAGAGCCAGGAGTAGTGGCGGATGCCGAACTGGGCGGCGCGCTTCGGCTCGACGTTGGTCAGGTGGTGGAAGTAGTCGCGGAAGCCGTGGACGGTGCCGCGGTCGAACCCGGCCCAGAAGGCCGGCTCGGAGATGGCGACGCAGCCGGATAGTGCCATACGGTGGTAGTCGTCGGTCACCCGGCTGATCATGTGGATGTGCGGGTCGATGTAGTACATAGCGGCACAACCTCTTGCGGCACGGTGGTTGGACGGCATCGTCGCGCCGACGACGGGCGTGGCCGGGGCGCGACCTTCCGACGGGTTCGGGAGGCCGCCATGTGGTATTCTACCAGGTCATTCCTCGCTCGCCACAAGGGGAACGCCTTTCGCCGACGTCCGCGAGAAGCCGAGACCAAAACGCAACCGGCCCCCGTGAGAACGAACTCTCGCGAGGGCCGGCTAGGGAGATTGAATCCCGGTCAGCTCAGATCGACCTTCTGCTCCTCGGCCAACGTCCGCAGGCGCTTCATCGCCCGGGCGTTCAACTGGCGGACGCGCTCCTTCGTGATGCCGAACCGCTGGCCGATCTCCTCCAGCGTCAGGCCGCGGGCGTCGTCCAGGCCGGCCCGCAGGCGGATGATCTCGCGCTCGCGCGGCTCCAGGTACTGCAGCAGCCGGTTGACGCTGTGCGACGCCCGCTCCTGCGACGCGACGATCTCGTTCTCGTCGCTGCGGTTGTCCGGCGCGACCTCGAAGACCTCCTCGTGACCCGTGACGAAGCGCTCCTTGTGCGTCCGGTCGTCCGGGATGCTGCGGGCGAAGTTCTTCATGATCGCCCAGCTGGCGTACGTCGAGAACTTGAAGCCGCGGCCGAAGTCGAACTTCTCGACCGCCCGGATCAGGCTCATATTGCCGTCCGAGACCAGCTCGAAGAAGTTGTCCGCGTGGGCGCTGTGCCGCTTGGCGATCGTCACGACCAGACGCATGTTCGCCTTGATGAGCCGGTCCTTGACGACGTTCGCGGCGGCCTGCAGCTCCTCGATCTCCTTCAGCGTCTGGATGCGCACCCGCGACGGATCGACCTCGTCGGTGGCTTCCTCGCCGTCCTTGCGCAGCTGCTCGCGCAGCCGGCTGGCCTTGTACTTCAGGAAGTTCATCTGCCGGAACAGGTGCTGCTCCTGGTCCTTATTCAACAGCGGCAGCTCGTACAGGGCGGCGAGCTCCGGCGGCACGTCGCGCGGCACCTTCATCTCGCGCGCCTTCCGCTCGTACTCCTCCGCGCCGGGCATGGCGGCGACGATCTCCGCCTCCAGGCTCGCGTCGTCAAAGGTCGGGTGGTAGACGTATTCCAGGGGCTGCTCCAGCAACCGCTGGGCGCGGACCTCGTTGATCACCCGGTACATCGAGGTCCGGGTGCGCTGGAAGCGCTTGGCGAGAGTGTCCACGTCAATCCCCCTTCGGTACGAGCTATAGATGATCTGCTTGGTCTCCGCGTCGAGGGGACCAGTCAGCTTCGGAAACAGGGCCTGGTCCGGGTGCTCCCGGTCGTAGTTCTTGATCGTGTAGCGGATCGTCTCCGGCGACCGGCCCATCTCGTGGGCGATCTGCCGGCTGACCTCGGTCAGGGTGCCGCCGTCGTGGGCCAGCTCCCGGGCGTGATGCAAAATGTGTTCCTTCTCGCACTCGGTCATCTGCGTGAACTTGCTCCCGCGCTCGACCCGATCGGAATTACTGGCGACGAAGCGCTCGACGACCGACCGCCGGAAGCCGAGCAGGACGCGCCCCTCGCGCTGGACGCGCTGGCCGACGAGGCCGAACTTGCGCCAGCGGCGGATCGTCTTCGTCGAGACGTTCAGCTCCTTGCCGACCTCCTCCAGCGTCAGGACGGGGTCGTCCGCCTGGGCCTCGTCGCTCTCCGGGCCGGCCTTCGCCGTCGGCTCGACCGGGGCGAGCTGCTCGATGAGCAGGTGAAGGTCGTGGGCAAGATCCTCGCTACGGATGAGCAGGTCCGGGTACGAGCCCGGCCGGAACTCCGTGATCCGGAAGCAGACGTACTGGTACGGATACTCCTTGCCCGGCTCGATCTCGACGAGGAGACGCTCGGCGCGGGCCTGCTGCTCGCGGCGGATCGGCAGCGGCGTGAACCGGACCTGGTGGTCGGTCAGCTGCTGCAACGCGTGGATCTTGAAGGCTGCCATCGCCAGACTCCCTTCGGCCGCCGCGACTCGTCGTCCGGCGGCCTTGATGCGACCGCTGCGTTCCCAGCTTCGTGCAAGGAGATCCCAGGTGCCCGCTGGTGGGCCCGTCGAGGCCCTCACCCATATACGACGGCCGAGGACGTCTGCGTCGTCTTCGGCTCAAGTTTTTCGCGGGTCGGGCCGATGAAGGAGAGGAAGGGCCTTCCTTTAGACGCCGCGAGCCGCCATCGGTTCGCGGGTTTCCGCCGGATTCCTTCCCGCCGTTTCGATCGCCAAGCGACCCGAGGGGTTCCAAGTTCCCTGGACAGCGGCCGACTCATTCGATAATACTAGTCCCGCCGTCCCCTCTTACAGGGATTCGCCAGGGACGGGCTCCCCTTTCGGGGTCGGTCGTTCTGGCGTTACTGCCCGCTTGCAAGCTGCAAGTGCTGTTCCTTTTTGCACAGCATTTGGTATATTATCGTTGCACCGGCCTCCCTTCAATCCTAACTCGTCTCCTTTGTTACAGTTCCGGTTTCCTTTCGGTTGTGGTCGCTTTCGCGTCCTCGCATCCATGTACGCTGGATCATGTCCAGAGTTACAGTGCGGTGCTGCATTTTCGACCGATTCGACGAACGGCAGATTAGCCAGACTACCGAAACATCCCAGCTGATACTGTCGCTCGTCCGACCGGGAGAAATGCCGCCTTCGGTCCCTCCTTGCGCACTGTGCGGGCAGTTCGTGTGGGTACAATCCGCACGGAGCTGGTCATTCGGCCATCGCGCGGCCTGGGAGGGTAACCGATGTCACGACGACGATTTAACGACTTGGCGGCAATCGGTATGGTGCTAACGCTCGCCGCCGGGTCGGCGTTGGCCCAGGAATCCGTCACGCTCGCCGAGACGATCCGTCCCGGGATGATATTCGGCGTCAAGACGCGGGTGCAGATCGTCGAGGGCACCCTCCGCCCGCCGGCGTCGGCGGACAAGGGGAAGGCGGCCCCGGAGCCGATCCAGGTCACCGGCGACGGGGCGATGGAGTACGAAGAGAGCGTCCTCGGCCTCGGCTCGGATAACCTCGTCAACAAGACGATCCGTCTCGTCCAGCGCATGGAGGTGAAGCGTACCCTGGGCGGCCAACCGCAGGAGAACGTCCTCCGTCCGGCCGTCCGGCGGCTGGTCGTCCTCCGCGACAAGCAGGCCAAGGCCCCGTTCTCGCCGGACGGGCCGCTGTTATGGAGCGAGATCGACCTGGTCCGGACCGACGTCTTCACGCCGCTGCTGCTCGGCCTGTTGCCGGGGAAGGCCGTCGCGGTCGGCGATCGCTGGAAGGCGACCGAGTCGGCGACGCTCGAACTGACCGGCCTGGAGCGCATCGAGGAGGGCGGCCTCGACTGCACCCTCTCTGCGGTACAGACGCGCGACGGTCGCAAGATCGCTCGCGTTGGGTTCCAGGGCACGGTACGCGGCAGCAACGAGGACGGCCCGAACCGGCACGAGATCACGGGGCACTACGAGTTCGACCTCGGCTCGGCGACGCTGACATTCCTGACCCTGAACGGGGCCCAGGTGCTCCTCGCCCCGGACGGCCAGTCCCGCGGCCGGATCGTCGGCCGGCTGGCGCTACAGCGCCAGCCGCTCAAGGAGGTCGCCGGCCTATCGTCGGCCGCGCTAAGGCCGCTACAGCTCGACCCGACCGACGAGAACACCCTGCTCCTGTTCGACAACCCGGACCTCGGCGTGAAGTTCCTCTACCCGCGGCGCTGGCGGCTGGCGTCGGTCAAGGGCCAGCAGATCGAGATGGACACCCCGGACGGCCACGGCTTGCTCGTCACCCTGGAGCCGACCGCCCGCCTGCCGACCGGGGCGGCCTACCTGAAGGAGTCGCGCGAGTGGGTCGAGAAGCAGCGCGGCAAGATCAACGACGTATCTGCGCCGCGGGCCGTGTCGCAAACGCCGGCCCTGGAAAACTTTAGCCTCGACGTCGAAATCGCCGGCCAGGGCCGCCAGCTCGACTACACCATCGCCCGCCACCCCGGCGGCGGCCTGCTCTTCGCCGCGTCGCTGATTTCCGGGCCGGACGCGCGGACGACCCGCGCCGAGGTGCGCAAGATCGCCGAAAGCGCGACGCTGACCCGCCGGCTCGACTGACGCTTTCCGGCCCGGTCCGCTAAAATGCCGGGAGCGTGTCCCGCCGATCCTTCCAGGCATGAGGTCGTGCATGTCCTCCCCGCAGCGCCGCGGCAGGAACGTCTCCTCTCCGAACGGCCGTTCGCCGCGCTTGTCGCGCGGCGAACGGAAACGTCAGGTCATTCACCACGCCAAACAACTGTTCGTCACCCTGGGTTATCACGCGACGACGACGGAAAAGATCGCCCAGGCGGCCGGGGTGACGGAGCCGGTGCTGTACAAGCACTTCGAGAGCAAGAAGGCCCTGTTCCTGGAGGTGCTGCGCGAGATCCGCGAGGCGACGCTCGGCCGGTGGCGGACGGCGACCGCCGAACCGGGCGACCCGCTTGTGAAGTTGCACGGCATCGTGGACATGTACCTGGGGAGCGCCCGCGAGCACGCCCTCGAATTCCGCATCATGCACCGCACTCTGGTCGAGTGCGACGACGACGAAATCCTATCGCTGTTACGCGAGTTCTACCTGGAGAACGAGACGCTCCTGGCGGACCTGATCGCCGAGGGGCAGCGGTCCGGCATCTTCCGGCGGTCGGTCGATCCGCGGGTCGGGGCCTGGGAGCTGATCCGCACCGCCCTTGGCTACACGCTAACGCTGCCGCTCGGCATCCCGCTGTACCAGGATGCGGAGTACCTTCCGCGGGCGATCGACTGCCTGCTGCACTGCCTGCTGAAGACCGACGTTTAAGGTGACACCGGCTCGTAGATCAGGTAAGTGCGCGTCCGGGCGACCGGCTCCCGGTCGCGGAGCAGCGCCTTTAGTTCGCGGTCCGGCGGCGAGTGGGTGTACGCGCCGTACAGGAGCGACACCCCGACGGCGAGGTGTCGGCCGGCGAGCTTCGGCGAAGCGAGCCCCTCGTGGGTGTGGTAACGCACCAGGTCCGGGAAGCGCGGGTCGGCCTCGAACGACCAGATCGTCAGCGGCACGTCGTTGCGCTCCCGCCAGGCGGCCAGTTCGGGCAGGCCCTGGCCCCAGTCGTAGTTCGAATCGCTCACCAGGCGGAAGCCGCCCTCGGTGCCACCCCAGACCTCGTTGATGTAGCGCAGCGGGTCCGGCCAGACGCGGGCCGTCCCGACGGCCATGCCGCCGACCGCGACGGCGAGGCCCGCGATCCCGACGCCGCGCCACCCCGGCGAAAGCGCGGCGAGCAGCACCACGTACCGGACCGCGAGTCCGATCAACAACAAGGCCAGCAACGGCAGCAGGAAGCGGATGCCGAGTTGCACCCGGCAGGTGAAGCTGAACAGCAACAGGAGGCCGGCCAACCCCAGGGCGAGGTTCAGCCGCGGGCCCGGAGCGACGAGGGCGACCAGGAGCAGGAGAAGGACGACCGCCGTCAGCTTCATCGTGAGCAGGACCGGGAAGTAGAACCACAGCGCGCGCGGGTGCTCGTAGCCGAGCAGGTACGTCGCGTGGCCGATGAGGTTGTGCTTGATCTGGAACCAGAGCGTGTGCAGGCCGTTCGGCCAGACGGGCAACTCGGCCGCCGCGGCGAGGAACGGCTTGACCGGGTTGCCGTCCGGGATGCCGGCCAGGTTCTTGCCGACCTGCGGCAGCGGGTCGCCGTCGGTGCCGCACAGGACCAGGGCAAGGACGATGCCGACGCCGCAGATGACCAGGGCGTCGCGGCGCAAGGGGCGAAACGCGGTCCACCACCACGAGAGCGAGGTCGGCTTTGGTGGCGGGGCGTCTGTATCCGGGTCGCGGCGGAAGAGGCGTTCCAGCTCGACGCCGATCATCAGAAGTGGCGCGAACGTCAGCGTACTGGCCTTCGCCAGCATCGCCCCGGCGAACAGGACGGTCGGCAGGGCGACGCGCCAGCCCCAGCCGAGGTCGCGGCCGGCCCGGAAGTGGTAGACGAACGCGAGCAGGCACGCCGCCAGGGCGAGGTCGGTCGTCGCCAGGCCGGCGTGGGCGAGCAGCGACGGCTCCAGGGCGACCAGGACTACCGCCAGCCGGCCGGCCCACGGACCGCCGAGGGACCGCGCCAGTAGGAACGAGTAGACGAGAAGGATCCACCAGAAGAAGAGCGTCCCGGTTCGGGCGATGGTCAGCATCGCGGGCAGGTCGTCCGGCCAGGTCCAGACGTGGCCGGTGAGGCGCTCGGACAGGTAGAGGGGGAACGTCTCGACCTGGATCGGCAGGGGCATCGTCCCGGCCCGGAGGAGCTTTCCGGGTCGGCCCTCGCGCCAGAACTCCAGGCCGCCCTGGAGGTAGAACGGTTCGTCGAACGTCGGCCCGAGTTCGTGTGCGGTGGACTGGCACCAAAGCGACGACGCCGTGCCGGCGACGAGAAGCACGAGCCAATCCAGTCTTCGCATGGGCACCCCTCCCTGGAAGCCACGCCGTTCTGGGAGGAGTTGTCGCCGGAAGGCAGACCTGGAGTCAACCCCACATAGCCCCCGGCAAGCCGGGGGGTCTTTGGGAGAATACCGCATCCGGATCCCGGGCAAGCCCGGGGCTATATGAAGCGGGTCACACCGCCTCGACCAGGAGGGTGACCCCCCGGCCGGCAAATTGTTCGACGTACAGCTCAGCGCGCTCCAGGTGCGTCTGGAGGAGGACGGACCGGCCGTGGTGGTGGGCCTGCCACATCTTGTGGGTGGCCTCCTCGCGCGGGAAGCGGGTCAGTTCCATGATCGAGCGGATGACGTGCATCAGGTCGAGGTTCGGGTCGGTAACGAGCACGAGTCGGTAGCGCGGCAACGCACGCGGCGTCGGCGGATGCCCAGAGGTACGGGGGACGGTCGGCCGGGAACGGGGTTCCGGTCGGTCGGACTGCGGCGCGCTCATTGGTCGAACTCCTCGCCGGACTGGCATGGAGGAGGAAGGGTGAGAGCGGTCGTTGCCCTCACTGGCTCAATTCTAAGCCGGCTGAAATGAAGATCCCAGGTGGAGCAAGCCGCCGCGGCCGCGCCGGGGACCGTCGGACGCGCAGGTGTGCGGGGTGTAGGGGCTGTATCGCGCGGGATGACGCGGTTCGCCCGGGGAGGGGTCGGAGCGGCTCAAGTCGGAAGGGTTGCAGCTGCGCGCGGGATAGAGGGTCTCAACGGGCCGGCCTGTAAGCCGGGTTCTGTCCCGGCCGTCGCCGGCCGGGGACGATCATTTATCTAGCCCGCCGATTACTCGGCGGGTCGAGCGACCTACCCGGGGTTCGTAACGGGCCGGACCGGCCCTGACCCCATATTTGGTCTTGCTCCCGGTGGGGTTTGCCGAGCCGGCTGGTCACCCAGCCGCTGGTGCGCTCTTACCGGCACCGTTTCACCCTTACCTGATCCCGCCCTTTCGAGCGGGCCATCGGCGGTATGCTTTCTGTTGCACTTTCCCGGCCCTTCGGCGGCGGGTTTCCCCGCCGCCTCGGACGGTGGGCGTTACCCACCACCGCGTCCTTTGGAGCCCGGACTTTCCTCTGACGGCCTTTCCCTGAGAACCGCCGCCAACGATCGTCCGGCCAGCCCGTGGAGAACCTCTAGTATAATTCTACGCACGGCGGCTTGAATTTCGACAGGCCGCGGGAAGGGATGGGCATGGCGACGCACTGGATCGCGTGGGACGAGTCGCCGCCGGCCGACTGCCAGGCCGGCGTGGCGACGATCGGCAATTTCGACGGCGTCCACCGCGGCCACGCCGCCCTCCTGCTCCAGGTCGTCCTCCAGGGCCGGGCGATCCAGGCCCCGGCCGTCGTCGTGACGTTCGACCCGCACCCGCTCGAACTGCTCCGGCCCCAGGCCGTCCCGCCACGACTAACCACCGCGACCGAACGGGCCGAACTGCTGCACGAGATCGGCGTCGGCCACGTCGTCGTCCTGCGCACGACGCCGGACCTCCTCGCTCGGGAGGCGGACGCATTCTTTGAAACGGTCGTCGCCAGGGGGCTGAAGGCCCGCGCTCTCGTCGAAGGGGCGAACTTCGCCTTCGGCCGCGACCGGAAGGGCAACGTCGAGACGCTCGCCGCCCTGACCCGCCAGCACGGCCTGGCGTTGACCGTCGTGCCGCGGCAGGATTTCGGCGGGGACGAGATCTCGTCGACCGCCGTCCGGGCGGCCCTGCAAGGCGGCGATGTCGGCCGGGCGGCCCACCTACTCGGCCGGCCGTACCGCCTGAGCGGTCGGGTCGTCCGCGGGGCGGAGCGCGGCCGGACGCTCGACTTCCCGACGGCGAACCTGGCCGAGATCGCGACACTCGTGCCGCGCGACGGCGTTTACGCCGTCCGGGCCTGCGTCGGAGGCACGCCCTGGCCAGCGGCGGCGAACCTCGGCCCCAACCCGACGTTCGGCGAGGCGGCCCGCAAGGTCGAGGTCCACCTGATCGGCTTTGCCGGCGACCTGTACGACGCCGCGCTCGCGATCGACTTCGTCGCCCGCCTGCGCGACACCCGGCCGTTCGGCGGAGTGGACGAGCTGGTCGCCCAGTTGCAGCGCGACGTCGCGACGGCACGCGAACTGGTTGGAGGGAAGCCATGAAGACGACCGACCCGGTGCTTTTGAAGGAGCGCGTCGCACAGATCCTGCGCGACGAGGTCGCCCCCGCGTTGCAGATGGACGGGACGCAGATCGAGGTGCTCGACGCGACGGACGGCGTCATCCAGGTCCGGCTCGGCACCATCTGCGCCGGCTGTCCGAGCACGATCCAGGCGGTGCTGTTCAACCTGGAGAGCGAGCTGCGGCATCGTATCCCGGAAGTCGAATACCTCGAACTCGTGCCCTGACCGGCTGTGACGGTCGCGCGGCCCGCCGCGGCCGGACGCGATCCCCGGCCGTCGTCGGGTGCGAAGTACCGCCCGGCGGCGGGCCGATGGGAGTAGCGGTCCGACCACGGAGGGGCGATGTCCACGTTCTACCTTCTACCGCCACGTCCAGTGCTGGGCCAGCGCCTGGCCGACTTCCTCCACTTGATCCTGCCCGGCCTCGACTGGGACGCCGCGACGCGGACGAACCTCGCCTCGGCGATCGACGCCGCGGCGAGCATCCACGACGGCGTTTACGTGGTCTACCGCGAGGACCTGCCCGCCGACGAGCACCCGGCCGACGCCCTGACGGCGGCGTTCGGGGCCGAGATCGGCGACGAGGTGATCGAGGTCCGCTCGGGCGTCCGGGCCGGCGAGTTGGTGACGCGCCGGTGGCGCATCAGCGCGTGAGGCGCTCGACACCCCTGGCCGGGCGGGGTACGATGGGGGTATGACGACCCCGGCCATCCCCCCCGACCTGGACGAGCGGCGCGAGCGCCTACTGGCCGTCCTGCGCGACCTCGGCTCCGTCGCGGTCGCCTTTTCCGGCGGCATCGACTCGACCGTCGTCGCGATGGCCGCCCGGCTCGCCCTCGGCGATGCCGCCGTCGCCGTGACGGCCGACAGCCCGAGCGTGCCGCGCGCCGAGATCGCCGACGCGGAGGCCCTCGCCCGCCGCATCGGCATCCGCCACGTCGTCGTCGAGACGGACGAGTTCGCCGACGCGGACTACGTCCGCAACGACGGCTCGCGCTGCTACCACTGCAAGTCGGAACTCTACACGCAGATCGAGAGCCTCGTGCCGACCCTCGGCGTGGCGGCCGTATGTTCCGGGGCGAACCTCGACGACCTCGGCGACTACCGCCCCGGCCTCGTCGCCGCGGCGGAGCACCGGGTGCGGCACCCGCTCCAGGAGGCGGGCTTCACCAAGGCGCACGTCCGGGCGTTGGCCCACGCCTGGGGCCTGCCGACGTGGGACAAGCCGGCGTCGCCGTGCCTGTCGAGCCGGCTCGCCCCGGGCGTGCAGGTGACGCCGGAGCGCACCGCGCGCGTCGAGGCGGCCGAGGTCTACCTGCGCGGCCTCGGCTACCGCGAGTGCCGGGTCCGGCTGCACGAGGGCGAGTTGGCCCGGATCGAGGTGCCGGCCGGCGAACTGGCCCGCCTGCTCGAACCCGGGGTGATGGACGCCCTTGCCGTCCGCTTCAAGGAGCTGGGCTTCCGCTTCGTGACGCTCGACCTGGAGGGGTTCCGGTCGGGCAACCTGAACCAGCTGATCGCCCTGGACAAGCGGCGACTCTTCTCGCGTGAGCCATCATGAGCGACACGACCCTGGCACCGCTACCGGCGAACCGGGCCCTGGAAGCGTACTTCCCGGAGGCCCGCAGCAAGATCCTCGACCTGGCGGCGATCCTCGACCGGATCGACCGCGGCGACGACCCGGCCGTCCTGGCCGACCCGCGCGTCGTGAAGCTGCGGGCCGCCCTGGAGTTGCTGCTAAAGGGCGGCCCGGGCCGGGCCGAGGCGGTGCAGCAGCTGTTCTCGCTGGCCTACGACCCGACGTGGGTGCCGCCGGCTCCACGAGGGTGAGGGGCCGTGGGCTGGCGGCGAGCAGGGCGGCGTCAGCCCGCCGGTTCTGTTACGGGAAGCACCGGCGGGCTGACGCCGCCCCGCTCGCCGGGAACAGGCAGCGAGAACCAGGATGGACCACGTCAACCTCGGCCGGACCGGCCTCAAGGTGTCGCGCCTCGCCCTCGGCTGCATGAGCTACGGCGTCCCGGAGCGTGGGCCGCACCCCTGGACGCTCGACGAGGCGGCCAGCCGGCCGTTCTTCCAGCAGGCGCTCGACCTCGGCGTCACCTTCTTCGACACGTCGAACTCCTACTCCGACGGCACGAGCGAGGAGATCACCGGCCGGGCCTTGCGCGACCTCGCGCGACGCGACGAGGTCGTCCTGGCGACGAAGGTCTTCTTCCCGATGCGCAAGGACGCCAACGCGAAGGGCCTCTCTCGCAAAGCGATCCTCGCCGAAATCGATTCCAGTCTGCGCCGGCTCGGCACCGACTACATCGACCTCTACCAGATCCACCGCTGGGATTACACGACCCCGATCGAGGAGACGCTTGCCGCCCTGGACGCCGTCGTCCGGGCCGGCAAGGTGCGTTACCTCGGCGCGTCGTCGATGCACGCCTGGCAGTTCTGCAAGGCCGTGTACCTGGCCGACCGGCACGGCTGGTCCCGGTTCGTGGCGATGCAGAACCATTACAACCTGCTCTACCGCGAGGAGGAGCGCGAGATGCTGGCCCTGTGCCAGGACCAGGGCGTCGGCGTCATCCCGTGGAGCCCGCTGGCGCGCGGCCGGCTCGCCCGGCCGTGGGACGACCGGGCCGCGACCGACCGCGCCGGCTCCGACGAGGTGATGAAGGCGATGTACACCAAGACCGAGGACGCCGACCGGGCCGTCGTCGAGCGCGTCGGCGAGGTCGCCGCGGCGCGCGGCGTGCCGATGGCTCAGGTGGCGCTGGCGTGGCTGCTCCATCGACCGGGCGTCACCGCGCCGATCGTCGGCGCGACGAAGCCGCACCACCTGACGGACGCTGTCGCCGCCCTGTCGCTGAAGCTGTCGGCCGAGGAGGTCGCCCGGCTGGAGGAGCCGTACGTGCCGCACCCGGTGCTCGGCTTCACGTGAGTCAGTGGGCCGCTTCGAGGCGGCGCTTCAGGCGGGCGGCGGCGTGGCGGGCCTCGTCGGTCAGCCGCGCCGCCGGCGTCCCGGCCGCCAGCGCCTCCAGCAGCTTCTGCGCCTCCTCCGTGCCGATCCGCTCCAGGGCCTCGACGGCTCGCACCTCGCGGAGCCGGTCCGGGTGTTCCGGCACGCCGACGACCTGGGCGAGGGCCTCCTCGGCGAGCCGCTTCGCCTCGGCCGTCGGCTTGCCGGCCAGGGCCTTCCGCAGGGCCGGCTCGGCGAGTCGGTCCAGGGCGACAAGCTCCGTCTGGGCCCGCTCGCGAGCCTCGAAGCGGTCGCTGTCGAGGTCGGCGACGAGCTTCGCCACCGCGGCCGCCTCCAGGGCGACGGCCGGACGGACGCGGTCGCGCAGCAGCGGCAGCGCCTCGCCGGGCTGGTCGGCCAGGAACGAAACGGCGGCGAAGGCGGCGGGGCCGTCCGCGGCGGCGAGGTCGTCCCACGCCTGCGCCACGCCGCGCGGGCGAACCCGGGGCGGGGCCGGCGGGGCGGCGATCGACCGGGCCACGTCCCAGACCAGGGCGGTTCGGTCCTTGCCAACCGTGAGCAGGAGCCGGCCGTCCGGCGAGAACGCCACAGCCAGGACGTTGTGATCGTGGTGCTCCAGGCGGCGGAGAAGCCTCCCGGCTGTCACATCCCAGATCTCCGCTCCGGAGGGCGTCGCGGCGGCGAGGAGCTTGCCGCCTGGCGAATACGCCAGGCCGTAATACCCCAGGCCGCGTTCGACAAGCCGGGCGACGACGCGCCCCGTCGCGGCGTGGTAGACGCGCAGCCCGCCGGCCTGCTCGGCGACGGCGACGGTCGCGCCGTCGGGGGCAACGGCGAAGTGCGACGCGCGGGCCTCCAGCCGGATGAGCCCGCGCGTCTTGCCGGTCGCCACCTCCCACAGTCGGATCGCCGCATCCGTGCCGGCGGCGGCGAAGGTCCGGCCGTCCGCGGTGAAGAAGGCTCCCCCCACGGCGGGGTGCCCCCCGCGCAGCGTGCCGTGCGGCGTCCCGGTCGCCGGGTCGAAGAGCACCACCTCGCCGTCGATGAGGACCGCGAGAGTCCGGCCGACGGGCGAGAAACCGAGCAAGGCGACGTGTTCTCCCTTGACCTGGAACGACCGCGCCTCGTCGCCTGTGGCCACGTCCGAAACGCGCACGACGCCGTCACCGAGCGAGGCGACCTGCCGCCCGTCCGGCGAGAAGGACGCGACGGCTTCGTGGCCCTCGACGGCGAACCGTCGCGGTTCGCCGGTCGGGGTCGGCGGCCAGAACAGGAGCCCGCCGTCGGCGGTGGGCAGGGCGGCGAACTTCCCGTCGGGCGACCAGGCCGCGCCGCCGAGGAGGGCGCGGCGTTCGTCCATTGGCGGGTTGTCCCGGCCGGCGTCCAGGTCGCGGACGGTGAGACAGTCGTCCCGGACCAGGGCGAGGCACCGGCCGTCGGCCGACAGTGCGAGCATAGTCGCCCGGTCGCCGTCCTCTTTCTGCTTGAACTGGGCCAGCCGCTTGCCGGTCACGGCGTCGAAGCGCCCGACCTGGCCCGACTCGGAGAGGACGTGCAGCACACGGCCGTCGGCCGAGAACGCCACCCGGACGACCGCCTCGCCGGCGGCCGCAGCCAGCGCCAGGGCGGGGTCCTCGTCGTCGAAGCCCCAGACGCAGATACCGCCGGCCGCGTCTCCCGCCGCGATCCGCTTCCCGTCGGGCGAAAACGCGACCCGGGCGAAGTCGGACCCCTTGCGGTCGTAGGTGCGCAGGCGGCGGCCGGTGGCGACGTCGTAGAGGCGTATTGCATTGGATCCGGTGTCGTCGTCGCTCTCGGCGACGGCGAGGCGCTTCCCATCGGGTGACAGGGCCAGGTCCAACGGGCTGTCGCGCGGCGTCACGGCGGCGCGTTCCTTTCCGGAGACGACGTCGTGGACGCGGACCTGCTTCGTCGCGTCGTAGACGGCGAAGGATCTACTGTCGGCGGAGAAGGCTGGCGCGAGGCGGGCGACGGCGGGGACGCGATACCGGACCTCGCCGGTCGCCGCGGACCGGACGCGGACCTCGCCGAGGTCGTCCGCGGTGGCGAGGTGCTTGCCGTCCGGTGAGAAGGCGGCGTTGAAGATCCGGCCGGGCTGATCCTCGTCCGCCCACACCAGCCGGCCGGTGGCGGCGTCCCAGACGCGCAGCGAGCGGTCGTAGCCGCTCGTGACGAGGGTCTTGCCGTCCGGGGCGAAGGCGACCATCTCGACCGTGTGGGGGTGGCGGAACCGCGCCGTCCCGAGCCGGGCGACCGCCCCGGCCGGGAGTGGGTCGCCCAGCCGGTCCACCGCCGGCGGCTCGGCCCCCACGACCAGCGGAACGAACGCCACCACGACGGCCGACACGGTGCCACGCGGCATGACCCACCCCACCACCGGGTGCCAGGAACTCCCCCTCCTACCGTATCCCGCCGCCCGGGCCGGTACAATGACGCTCGTCGTTTGGCTCGCCCCGACGGAGTGCTCTTCGCATGACGACGCCGCGGATCTTGATCGTCGGGGCCGGGCCGACCGGCCTGGTCCTCGCCCTGTGGCTGGCCAGGAGCGGCGTCCGCGCCCGGGTCATCGACCAGGCCGACGGCCCGGGCGAGACGTCGCGGGCGATCGCCGTCCAGGCGCGCGTCCTGGAGTTCTACCGCCAACTCGGCTTCGCCGACGAGGCCGTCGCCGGCGGCATCCAGGTCGAGGAACTCGCCCTCCGCGCCGGCGGCCGGGGGGTCTTCCGCACCCGGCTCGGCGACTTCGGCCGGGGCATGAGCCCGTACCCGTTCGTCCTCTCCTTCCCACAAGACGACCACGAACGGCTCCTGGTCCGACAACTCGAGCGGGCCGGCGTCGCGGTCGAGCGCCGGACCGAGCTCACCGGCCTGACCCAGACCGCCGACCGGGTCGTCGCCACGTTGAAGACCCCGAGCGGAAGCGAGACTGTCGAGGCCGACTACGTCTGCGGCTGTGACGGGGCCCACAGCGAGGTGCGGCATGCCCTCGGCGTCGGTTTCCCCGGCGGGCGATACGACCAGGTCTTCTTCGTCGCCGACACCGACGCGACCGGCGAGATGGCGGCCGGCAGCCTCAATCCGTGCCTGAGCCCGGACGGGTTCACCCTCGTCATCCCGGTCCGCAGCAGCGGCCGGGTGCGCCTGATCGGCATCGTCCCGGAGGAGCACCAGGCGAAGGACCGCATCTCCTGGGAGGACGTCGCCCCGGCCGCGATCCGCTACACCGGGCTGACGATCCGCAAGGTCCACTGGTTCTCGACGTACCGCATCCACCACCGCGTCGCGAACGCCTTCCGCGTTGGGCGGGTATTCCTGGCCGGCGACGCGGGTCACATCCACAGCCCGGCCGGCGGCCAGGGGATGAACACCGGCATCGGCGACGCGGTCAACCTCGCCTGGAAGCTCGCCGCCGTCGCCCAGGGCCGGGCGGCCCCGGTCCTGCTCGACACCTACGAGCCGGAGCGGATCGCGTTCGCCCGCCGGCTCATCGCGACGACGGACTGGCTCTTCCAGCTCATCGCCGCACGGTCGTGGCTCGGCTGGGTCTTCCGCGGCGTGGTGCTGCCGCGCGTCCTGCCGCTGGCGTTCCGCGTCCCGGCCGTGCAGCGCGCCGCGTTCCGGACCGTGTCGCAGGTCCTGATCAACTACCGCCGTAGCCGCCTGAGCAGCGGCGTCGCCGGCCGGGTCCACGGCGGCGATCGGTTGCCCTGGATTCCGCTCCCCGGCGGTGATAACTTCGAGGCGTTGTCCTCGCTCGACTGGCAGGTCCACGTTTACGGCAGCGCTGGGGCCGAGCTGGGTTCGGCCGTCGCTCGAACCGGCGTCCCGCTGCACGCCTTCCCGTGGAGCGACGCCGCCGAGGCGGCCGGCCTGGCGCGCGACGCAGCTTACCTCGTCCGGCCGGACGGCCACGTCGCCCATGCCGGGCCGCAGGCCGACGCCGCCCGATTCGCGCGCGTCCTGGCCGACTGGGGGATCGCCCCCCGCCCAAGAATCTAGGAGGAGCCCCCTGACGTGCCCCCCTCGCCGCTGGCCGTGATCGCCGTGGCCGTCCTGCTCGGGACGGCCGGCCAGGTCGTCGCCAGCCTGGTCCGCCTGCCGGCGATCGTCTTCCTCCTGATCTTTGGCGTCGCCGCCGGGCCGCACGGCCTCGGCCTCGTCAACCCGGACGACCTCGGCTCCGGGCTGCGCGTCCTCGTCTCGGCCTTCGTCGCCATCATCCTCTTCGAGGGGGCGCTCACCCTCCGGCCGGACCTCCTCCGGCCGGCCCTCGTCCCGGTCCGCTGGCTCATCACCGTCGGGGCGGCGGTCACCCTCGTCGGGGCGGCCGTCCTCGCCCACGTCGTCGCCGCGCTGCCCTGGTCGCTGGCGTTCCTGTTCGCGTCGCTCATCGTCGTCACCGGACCGACGGTCATCGCCCCGATCCTGCGCCGCGTCCGGCTGCTGCCGCGCCTGCATGCCGTCCTCAAGTCGGAGAGCATCCTGATCGACCCGGTCGGCGTCTTCGTCGCGGCGGCGATCTTCCAGTACGTCGTCGGCCTGGCGACCCAGGAGGCGAGCTGGGAAGAGGTCGCCGTCGGCTTCCTCGCCCGGTTCGGCATCGGGGCGGCCGTCGGCGGCGGGGCCGGCCTGGTGGCGTACCTGGTCGGCCGGTTCCCGGTCTTCCACCGGCGCGGCAACGAGCACCTCGTCGGCCTCGGGGCGATCGGCCTGGCGCTGGGGACGTTCGCCCTCGCCGAGGCGTTCCAGCCAGAGTCCGGCATCATGGCCGTCATCGTCGCCGGCCTCCTGCTCGCCTACCTGCCGGTGCCGTTCCGGACCGAGCTGGAGACGTTCAAGGACCAGGTGACCATCCTCGGCGTGTCGGTCCTGTTCATCCTGCTCAGCGCGAACCTGAACCTGCCGCTCGTCTGGCACACGGGGTGGGGCGAGGTCGTCCTCCTCGCCGGTCTGATCTTCGTCGTCCGGCCGGCGTCGGTCTTCCTCGCGACGGCGTGGACCGACCTGACCTGGCGCGAGAAGGCGTACCTGTCCCTGCTCGCGCCGCGCGGCATCCTCGCCGCCGCGATGGCGAGCTACTTCGCCGACGAGCTGCGCCACCACGGCCTGCCCGGGGCGAACCGGATCGAGCTGCTCGCCTTCTTCACCATCGCCGCGACGGTCCTCCTCCAGGGCAGCTGGGCCGGCCTGCTCGCCCGGCTCCTGCGCGTCCAGCCGGTCCGCCCGGAGGGCGTCGTCCTTGTCGGCGTCAACGAGTGGTCGCTCCTCCTGGCCGACCTGCTCCAGGGACGCGGCCAGGCGGTCGTCCTGCTCGACAACAACCCGGCCCGGTGCGAGGCGGCCCGGTCGGCCGGCCTGCCGGTCGTCGCGGCGGACGCCACCAGTCCGGCGACGTACGAGGGGCTCGACTTGTCCGCGTTCGGCGTCCTGGTCGGCCTGACGCCGAACGACGCGGTGAACACCCTCGCCTGCGACGCGGCCCGCGGCTGGCTCGACGACGAGGTCTACCAGGTCGTGACGAAGCCGATCCACGACACGTCGCGGTCCCGGGTGCGCATGGGCGGCCGGTGGGCGTTGCCGACGCACCGGTCGCACGCCGAGGTCGTCGCCGCCCTCGGCGACGGGCGGCTGCGCCTGGCCGAGGTGCCATGCGAACGGCCGACGACGATCCGGGCCGAGATGGCCACGCCGGAAGGGCCGCTCGTGCCGCTGCTCGTCGTCGAGGCCGGCCGGGTCGGCGTCGCGGTCGAGGGGCGGACCTGCCCGGCCGGGGCGGTCCTCGTCGGGTTGGTGTCCACCGGGGCGTGACCTTTTCTCGGAACCATCGCGGCGGGGCGGGTATCCATAGGTAGGGTTCCGTCGGAGTACCTGAGGATGGCGTCGATGCGGCAGAACGGGTTGCGGGGGCTCGCCGAGGAGTTGCTGGACCGGACCTTCTCCGGCCTGGAGCCGGCCCTGCGGGCCGACCTGGCGACGAGCCTGGTCCGGCAGTGGGTGACGAACGGCGGCCGGGCGGTGATCGCGACCGAGGACGGCCTGTACTGGCTCGGCCTGGAACGCCTCGCCGACGGCGGCTACCTCGTCTCGCGCACGGTCGAGGACGCGGCCCTGGCCGACGAGCTGCGGGCGCGCGGCGTCCTCGCGGCGGAGATCCCAGACCTGCTCCACGACCTGACCCTGCGCCAGTGCGCCGGCTGCGAGACCGCCGACGGCGAGGAGGTTCTGCTGCGGATCGATCCGGTGGCGCGGCGGTTCTCCATCGAGCGGGGTCGCGACGCGGCGTGAGCCGAACCCGTCGCGGCGGCGCTTGTCCTACCGGGGTGTCGGCCCGATCCCGTGAAGGAGCCCCTCGATGAACGCCCCGACCGCCCGTGTCCGCTGCCCGGTGTGCGGCTTCGACGTCCCGCCTGACGCGGCGCGCTGTTCCAAGCCGTTCTGCGGAGTCGAGGTCGGGCGCGACGCGACCGGCCGGCTGCGCCCGCGCACGTTCCGCCTCGACGACGGCTACACGCTCTGCGTCTTCCCGTTCGCTCTGCCCGACGACGCCGACGCGATCGGGGCCGTCGATCGCTCCGAGCGCTGGAAGCCGTACCGCTTCGCCGCCGACGACCCGGTCGCCGTCGAGCGGACGGAGTACTTCCTGCCGTACATCCGGCGGTTCCTCTTCCCCGGCGTCGATGGCCCGGCGGACGCGCGGTCATGCCGGCGCTGGGAATTCGACCTGGCCCGCCTGGGGCCGGCCGGGCCGCACGGCGTGCCGTTGACGCTGCGCTGTCGCGACGTGCGCAAGGACCTCGCCTGGGAGCACGCCCTGACGCTGGAGGGCGTCGAGCTGATCCTGTTCCGGCACGGGGTCGGCTTCCTGACGCTGCGCTTCCGCGGCGACGCCGACGCGACGTTCTTCGAGCAGATGAACGCCGCCGCGTACCTGCGCGCCGTCGTGCCGCTCTTCCGCGGCTACGAGATGGCGACGCTGACGTGCGGTACCGCGAGCTTCTCGATGCCGCGACTGCTGGCGTACCTGCTCGCCGATCTGGAGGCGGGCGGGGCGGTACCGTCCGGTCCGACGGCGCTGGCGAACGGCGGGCCTTCGCCGGTCCGGCCGATCCACGACGACCGGATGATGGTCTACACATTCAGCTGTATCGACCGCGCGACCTGCCCGGACGACCTGGACCACGCCGACCTGCTGCTCGGCCGGGCGAGCCTGGTCAACCTCGACCCGGCCGAGGTGCCGCCGCCGTCGCCAGGCGAGGACGTGCGCGCGCAGCGGCTGCGCACGCGCCGGGCCGGCTTCGCCAAGGACGGCGGCGTCCTGGTTGCTTTCGACGCGGACGAGTACCACCGCCGCTACCTCGGCGTGTACCATGGCACGTACTATTTCGACATCTTCCTGCTGGCGGCCCTGCAGCGGGTGACGCTGCTGACGATGTCGGAGCGCCTGGCCGACATCGCGGCGCTGACGACCGGCGACCGTCGCGGCCGGCGGAGGCTGGCCCGGGTGCGGCGCGACCTGCTCCTGTTCAAGAACCAGTGCTGCACGAGCCAGGTGACGAACCGCGAGCGCGGCCTGGCCCTATCGCGGCGGTGGCACGACGTGTTCGAGAACAGGGTCCTGCTGGCGGAGGTGAACGACCAGTCGGCCGAGCTGGAGGCGTACCTGACGGGCCGTGCACGGGAGCGGATGGACCGGCTGGTAAAGCTCGGCGGCTTCCTGGCGACGGCGGTGCCGGCGGTGCTCGGGCTCGAGGTGCTGCTGCCGCCAGAGCGGTGGGGCGACTGGGTGAGCTACCTGCGCTGGGCCCTGTTCGCGGCGCTGCTGTTCGGCAGCGGCCTGTTCGCCTGGTGGGCGGTCTTTCGCAAGGACGAAGGATGAGCCCGGCCGGCCACCCCTCGTCCCGGCGGAGGTCACTCCGGCTCGATGCGCAGGAGCTTGCCGTCCTTCTCGTCGGTCAGGACGTACAGGTGGCCGTCCGGCCCCTGGCGGACGTCGCGGACCCGGCTGGCGATCGTCAGGCGCTCCTGGCCGACGACCTTGTCGCCGTCGAGGGCAATGCGGCGGACGTCCTTGCCGACCAGGCCGCCGCTGAACAGGCTCCCCTTCCATTTCGGGAACCGGTCCCCGGTGTAGAACGCCAGGCCGGACGGCGCGGTCGCCGGGATCCAGACCACCTTCGGGTCGGCCATCCCCTCGGCCGACCGCTTACCGATCGGCTCGTCGGTCTTGTAGTCCCGGCCGAACGTCGCGACCGGCCAGCCGTAGTTCTTGCCCTTCTCAAGAAGGTTGACCTCGTCGCCGCCCTTCGGGCCGTGCTCGTTGCCCCAGACTCGCCCGGACGCCGCGTCGAGGGCGAGGCCCTGGACGTTGCGGTTGCCGTAGGTCCAGATCTCCGGCCGGGCGTCGCCCTTGCCGCGGAACGGGTTGTCGTCGGCCGGCTTGCCGTCGGCGGTGAGGCGGAGCACCGAGCCGTGCGGCGTGCGCAGGTTCTGGGCCTGCTCCCGGGCGAGCATGCCGCCCACCATCCGGGGCGGGTTGCCGCCGTCGCCGACGCTCATCAGCAGCGTGCCGTCCGGGAGCCACAGCAGGCGCGACCCGAAGTGCTCCTCGCCGGGCTTGTCCGGCTCGACCTTGTAAAGCGACTCGATCCGGCCGACCCGGCCGTCGTCGTACACGCCGCGGACGAGGACCGTCCGGTTCGCCTCCGTCGTCCCGGTGGCCAGCGTCAGGTAAACCTCCGGCTTGTCGGTCTTTCCCGGACGGACGGCGACGTCGAGCAACCCGCCCTGGCCCTGGACGAACCGCTCCGGCAGGCCGTCCACCGGCACGTCGATGAACTTGCCGTCCTTGACCGTGTACAGCGTACCGCCCCGGGCGGTGACGAGGGCCGTCCCGTCGGGGAGCCAGGCAACGCCCCACGGGTGGGCGACCCCTCCCGCGACGGTGACGGCGCGCCACCCCTTCGCCTCCTCCGGCGGGCCCGACGGCCCGGGCGGGGCCGCCCCGCCCGGGCCGTTCAGGGCCAGGGCGGCGACGGCCAGCCCGGCAAGCAGCGGGGTTGCGCGGCTGAGAAGACGCATGCGCTCTCCTTGTCGGAGGAGGCCAGCGGCGGGTCGCTCCCCGCCGGCGGAGGTCGGATCCACGGACGCATCCCGTCGCGGTGCAACGGCCGTGCCGCGGCTGGCATCGCCGGCGGCCGATTTGTCCAGCTGCGGCACGAGATGTGCCGCGACGGAGGCAGGAGGCGGCCGCATTACCACGATGTCGTCCGCCGCCCGACAAGCAACGGAGGAAGGGCGATGCGCGGACGCCGGTCCGGCTTCACGCTGATCGAGCTGCTCGTCGTCATCGCCATCATCGCGATTCTCATCGGCCTGCTCCTGCCCGCCGTCCAGAAGGTGCGCGAGGCCGCCGCCCGGTCGCAGTGCCAGAACCACCTCAAACAGATCGGCTTGGCCCTGCACAACTACCACGCCGCGAACCGGCGATTCCCGCCCGGCCGCGGCCCGACCCACCCCGGCATCTTCTCGACGCACGCCTACCTGCTGCCGTACGTCGAGCAGGACGGCCTCCGCGGTCTGATCGATTTCGACGCCGCCCCGGCGACCTACACCGTCCCGCCGGCGACGATCCACGACGGCTCGCGGAACTACCCGGCGGCGACGACCGCGGTGCGGATCTTCGCCTGCCCGAGCGACCCGGCCGACGGCCGCGTCGCCGGCGTCGCTTACGCCGGGACGAACTACGCCGCAAACGCCGGCACCGGCGGCGGCGGCTCGGCCGGTCTCGACGCCGCGGACGGCGTCTTCTTCCGCGGCGCGGGGGTGCGGGTGGAGGAGATCGCCGATGGCACGTCGGCGACGTCGGCGTTCAGCGAGCGGACGCTCGGGGAGGGCGGCCCCGGGCCGGTCGATCCGCGGCGGGCGGTGAAGGAGCTGCCAGGCAACCCGGACGCGACCCCGGCGACGTGCGACGCGGGCGGGTCGTGGAACGCCGAGCGCGGCGCGAAGTGGATCGTCGGCAACTACGGCAACACGCTCTACAACCACGCCCTGCCGCCGAACCCGCCTGGGGCCGACTGCACGAACATGACGCAGCAGAAGGGCCGGATGGCGGCCCGGAGCCTCCACCCGGGCGGGGTCGGCGTGCTGTTCTGCGACGGGTCGGTGCGGTTCGTCGCCGACGGCGTCGCCCCGGACGTGTGGCTCGCGGCCGGCACTCGGGCCGGCGGCGAACCGGTCCCGGCCGAGTGACCCCGCCCGGTCAGATTCCGATGCCGGCCAGGGCGTCGAGGAAGCGCCGCACCAGGTCCGTGGCGGCCGGGGCGCGGCTCTCGACGGCGAGGGCGGCGTCCTCGAGCAGGCCGCGGGCCTGGCCGACCTTTTCCGGGCCGTGCTGGTGGTGCAGGGCGTCGGCGAGATGGGCCGCGGTGCCGGCCAGGCGGGCGGCCTCGTCCGGCGGCAGGCCCGCCGCCGGCAGCGCGGCGGCGAGTTCATCGACCAGTTCGGCCAGGGTGCGCCGGGCGTCCTCGTCGAGCGACGGCGACTCGCGCAGGAGCCGGGCGACTTCCTGGAGCCGGGCCTCGATCTGAGCCGGGGTCGGATTGGTGTCGGACATGGATAATCCTCGCGAACCGGGCGAACGGAACGGATCGGGGTGCTTACCCTTCGCCACTCGAATCCCCGCTTAAATCTGCCGACCCCGAGCCTGCCTCGATTACCGGGGGCGTCGCCGGGCCGGGTGGCTGCGTTTGGGCGACGGCAATGACCTTCCCCAACAACGAGGTGACGAAGGTGCGGAACGACAGTTCCGGGTTCGGCTCACGATACTCGCCCTTGAGGCCTCCCTCCCTGGGAGACATGAGGAAACATGCGGCGTCGTAGAGCCGCTTCCGTACCAACCTCGTCAGGAGTTGGTTATACCGCTCGCCGTAGGAAGCGTCTTTGAACTCGGGGAAGACCTTGAAATGTGGTTCCTTGACCCGGACCGGGCTGTTGGAACCCGGAGCGTCTTCCAACAACATCAAGTAACCGAGCCAGGGTCGTTCCGACGGGTGGAAAGCGCCCTCCTCGTACCCCGCCCAGAGGTCGGTCGCGTTGCCGACCGCCTCCTCGGTGCGGTTGTTGAAGTTGTTTCCAAACGACCCGACCTGGGACTTGAACTCGACGATCGCGACAAGCTTCCCGTCGGCTACTACGAGCAGGTCCCAGTTCTTCTCAGCCCGGAACCAGCCTGGGAGTTCGGTCTGCTTCCGCCAGTAGATTGTCGCCCGCTTCAGGCCCGCCTCTTCGAGGAGCTTGGCGACGAGGTTGCGAAACCCATCGAGGTGCTTCCCGGCGGTAACCGCGGCGCGGCCGCCGCGGTCTTTCTCCACCGCGTCTTCCCCTTGCTTGTCGGACTGACCCGCCCGCGTCTTCCAGAACGACGCCACCGCGCGTCGCAGCCGCTTCTCCAGGTCCGTCAACAGGTCGCTCATGGGCTCGTTGCTCAAGGGGACAATGTCAGGGTCGCCGTTCGGAATAGTCCGGCCGTGTTACTCTCCAGCCGGTTGCGCGCGAGGGCGAAATACGCTGTGTCTACTTCGATCCCGATGCTGTTCCGACCCGTTAGGGCCGCCGCGAGGGAAGTGGTGCCGGTCCCCAGGAAGGGATCCAGCACGGTGTCGCCGACGAACGAGAACATCCGCACAAGCCGTGTCGCTAATTCGATGGGATATGGCGCGGGGTGGTTGCGGGTGGAGGCACCGGTCACCCCGGACCAGACCTGCTGAAACCACAGCCGATGAGACGCCTCGGGGATGACGCTCAGCACCCGCGTCGGGAGGTCCGGCGAGCGGTATCCCCCGGGCTTGCGCTCCATGAGGATGAACTCGATGTCGTTCTTGATGACGGCGTTCGGTTCGTAGGGCTTCCCCATGAAGCCGCCGCCGTTGCCTTCCGCCTCGAACTGGGCGTTCGCGATCTTGTGCCAGATGATCGGGGCGAGGTTGTCGTACCCGATCGCTCGGCACCGTTCCTGGATCGAGGCGTGGAGCGGTACGACCGTGTGCCGGCCGCCGTTCGCTCGCCGTGACAGGCACACGTCGCCGACGACACACACCAGCCGACCGCCAGGTACGAGGGCGTCGAAACAGAGTTGCCACACCTTGTCCAACTCAGCGAGGAACTCCTCATAATCGGCGACGAACCCTAGCTGGCCGTCGGACCGGTTGTACGCTTTGAGCGTCCAGTACGGAGGAGAGGTCACAACCAGGTGGACGGACTCCGGCTCGACGGCCATCGTTCGCGCGTCCCCGAGACGCAGCGAGTGGCGGGTCGGGATGCGCGGTAGGGTGGCTTCGATCAGCGCGGTGAGGCGCTCATCCTTCGCGATGCGCGGGAGGGCTTTTTGGGCGTCGGCAAGGTCGCCGATCCCGTCCGGGAGGTACTCGGCCAACGGACGAATGGGTGGTTTTTTCTCGCTCGACATCGGGGCGGCCCTCTACGGATGCCGGTGGACGTGCGACCATTATATCGCGCCTGAGCGTGCTACCTACCGCCACGGGGAGAAAAACACCTCGCGGAATGACCTCTTGTACGTCGGCGTCCCCGCTCTACCCGAACGAGCCGAAGATGCCAAATGCCCAACGGGGCCGCACTCACCAACCGGGTGACCCCCAGAACCGCCCGGGCGCGTTCCTCGCGAGACGCCGCGTCGTGTCGCGTTTTGGGGTGCGTTCCGGCCGGCCCGGTGCTACAGTGGGTCGGCCCTGAACCCGCGGAGGGAACGCCCATGTCGCCGTCGCGCGCCCGCATCCGGATCGAATGCCCGAACCCGGCCTGCCGGACGGCGGCCAACCTGCCGGCGACCCTGTCGGGGCAGCGCGTCCGCTGCAAGCACTGCGGCACGATCGTCGAGGTGTCGTCCCTCGACGACCACCCGCCCGTCGCGCCGCCTTCCCCCGCCCCGGCGGCGACGCCGGGGGCGATCGGCCGATTCCTGATCCGCGAGCGGCTCGGCGAGGGCGGCTTCGGCACCGTCTACCGGGCGTACGACCCGCAGCTGGAGCGCGAGGTCGCACTGAAGGTGCCGCGGGCCGGGTCGCTGCACGGGCCGACCCGGGTCCGCCGCTTCCGCGAGGACGCCAGGTCGGCGGCCCAGTTGCGCCACCCGAACATCGTCCCCGTCTTCGACGCCGGCGAGGCGGACGGGCACCACTTCATCGCGTCGGCCTACGTCCGGGGCGGGACGCTCGCCGACGCGCTGAAGCAGGCCCCGGACGGGCTCGCGATCGACCGGGCGGTGCGCGTCGTCCGCCGGCTGGCCGAGGCGCTCGACTACGCCCACCGGCTCGGCGTCGTCCACCGCGACGTCAAGCCGGACAACGTCCTGCTCGACGAGAAGGACGACCCGCACCTGATCGACTTCGGCCTGGCCCGGCGGGGCGGCGTCGAACTCGCCGCCGAGGGCGTGACGGCCTCGCCGGACGACGACGGTCATCCCACGCGCACCCGGGCCGATGCGGTGATCGGCACGCCGCTGTACATGAGCCCGGAGCAGGCCGCCGGCAAGGCCCACGAGACGACGGCGGCGGCGGACCAGTACAGCCTCGGCGTCGTCCTGTTCCAGCTGCTGACGGGCCGGCCGCCGTTCGAGGGGCCGACCGTCGCGGCGCTGTGCTACCACCACGTCCGGACCGCCCCGCCGTCGCCGGCGGCGCTCCGGCCGGCGGTGCCGGCCGACCTGGAGGCGATCTGCCTGCGCTGCCTGGAGAAGGCCCCGGCCGACCGCTACGCCTCCTGCGGCGACCTGGCCGAGGACCTCCGCCGCTTCCAGGACGGCGAACCGGTCCGGGCCCGGCCGCTCGCCTGGTCGGAGCGCCTGACCCGCTGGGTCGGCCGCAACCGGCTCGAAGCCGGCCTGATCGTCGCGGTCGCGCTGTCGCTCGTCGCCGGCCTGACCGCGTCGCTGTGGTTCGCGTTTAGCGCATCGGCCCACGCCCAGCGGGCCGACCAGAAGGCGGGCGACGAGAAGGTCGCCCGCGAGGACGCCGAGCGGGCGATGAAGCAGGAGCAGCGCCTCCGCCTCCAGAACCTGCGCGACCAGTACTTCGATCTGATCGCCGGGGCGGAGCGCGAGCTGCGCGACTACCAGCCGGCCCGGGCCCGGCCGCTTCTGGACCGGGCGAAGAACCTCGGCACGGAGACCGGGTGGGAGTGGGACTACCTCGACGCGGAGAGCGGCCGGGTGCGGCAGCCGAACCCCGCCCCGTGGACGATCGCCCTCTACTGCGACGCCGACCAGGCGGAGTGGCTCGCCTGGACCAACGGCCGCGACGTCCTCTGCCGCCGGTGCGAGGCCGACCCCGACAAGCCGAACGTCGCCTTCGTCCGCGACCACCTCCAGGCCAGCCCGGTGAGCGCCCTGGCCGTCTCGCCCGACGGCCGGCTCCTCGCGCTCGGCCACGAATCCGGCGCGGTCGTCGTCTGGAAGGCGAACGCCGAGCCGCGCTTCGCCGACGTGGCCTACCGGGCGGCGAGCCCGGCCCGGGTCACCGCCGTGGACGTCCTCGACGACGGCCGGCTCGCCTGGGGCTGCGCCGACGGCAAGGTCGCCTGCGTCCCCTCCGTCCTCGACGACGCGACGGCTCGCCCGACCTTTCACGCCGACTGGCACGCCGGCCAGCTCCGCCTGGTGCGGCTGACGCCGACCGGCGACCAGATGCTTACCTGCTGCTCGGCGGCGGTGCTCCGCCTGTCCGACACGGCGACGATGAAGCTCGCGGTCAACCGGCCGCTCGAAGCGATCACCTCCGGGGCGTTCGTCATCGGCCTGGTGCCGCTGTCGGGTCGGCCACCCCCGGAAGGCGAGGATCGGTTCCTTGTCGCGGCGCGGGCCGCCGCGGACGATGCGACGCCGCTCCTGACCGGCTGGGGCCTGTTCATGGAGGGGTGCATGGGCCTGGCTCGCGTCCTGAGTGGCGGCCCAAGGCCCGATGAACCCCCGCGCCCGCCGACGGCGACGATGCCGACGCCGGGACGGCCGGTCGAGCCGACGCCCCTGCCGATGCCGGCCATCCCGCCGAGACCGGCCGGCTTGCCGGGGGTGCCGGGGCTGAAGTACCGCGTCCTGGCAAAGGCCGGCGGGGCGATGATGGTTCTCGACGGCAAGACCAACCGCGAGGTCGCCTTCTTCCGCGGTCACGGCGCCGACGTCGTCGCCCTCCGCGCTTCGCTGATGACCGAGCGGATCGCGTCGGTGGACGAGACCGGCCTCTGCAAGGTCTGGCGAGTCCAGGGCCGAGAGACGATCGAACTTCAGACCGTTCGCACCGACGGCGGCTTCGCCCTGAACGCGGCCGGGACGGCGATCGCCTGGTCGGAGGGGGACCGGACGATCAAGCATCGGGTCCTGGAAGGGCGGACCCTGGCCTTCGACCGGGCGACCGGCGGCGACCTGGCCGACGACCGGGCGGCGAACACCCTCGCCGGCCACGTCGGCTACACGCACGCCGTCGCGTTCGCCGGCGGCCACCTCGTCACCGGCGGGAGCCAGGGGACGGAGCAGGCCGGTAGCATCCAGGGCGTCCTCGGCGTGTGGGACCTGGCGACCGGGCGGCTGACGACCGGCGGCCTGCTCGCCGCCCCCGGGCCGTTCATGCGCACCGTCGACGCCACCGCCGACGGCCGGATCGCCTGGGCCGGCGCGTCGCCGATCGTCCGCCTCACCATGGTCGCCAAGCCGGGCGAGGGCCCGAAGCTGGAGGGCCACACCGACGCCGTCCACGCCGTCCGGTTCGCCCCCAGGGGCGACCTCCTGGCCAGCGCCGGGGCGGACCGCTCCGTCCTGCTCTGGGACGTGGACCAGGCGACCCGCCGGGTTCGATTCGAGGGGCACGCCGCGACAGTCCACTGCCTGGCGTGGTCGCCGGACGGACGCTTCGTCTTCAGCGGCGACGCCGCCGGGGAGGTCCGTGCCTGGGACAGCGCCGACAAGAAGGCCGGGCCGACGTTCCGGGCCGGCGACCGGGCCGTTAACGCCCTGGCGATCGACGTGAAGGATCGGTTCCTCGCCGTCGGCGACGACGCCGGCACGCTCCAGATCCGCGACCGCACGACCCGGCAGGTGGTCCGCACCGTCGCGAACGCCCACCGGAACGGCGTGCTGGCGCTGGCATTCGACCCGGCCGGGACGCGCCTGGCGTCGGTCGGCAACGACCTGACGATCCGCCTCTGGGAGGTCGATACCTGGCGCGATGCGCTGGCGATCCGCAGCCGCGACGGCCTGCGCGGGGGCCTGGCCTTCGCCCCGGACGGACGCGCCCTCGCCGTCGCGACGCTCGAAGGGGTGCGCCTCTTGCAGGCGACGCCGGCCGGGTCACGCTGACCCGGACCGGGCGAACGGCCGCAGCGCCCGGGCGAAGGCTCGGACATTCGGGTAACGATCCGCCGGCTCGACGGCCAGGGCGCGGTTGACGACCTCCGCCAGGGCCGGCGGCAGGTCCGACTTCCGCTGCCGGATCGGCACGGCGGGGTAGTTCAGGATGCGGTCCAGCTGGGCCGGGAACGCCCGCGGCAGGTCGTGGACGTAGCACCCGGTCAGCAGGTGGTACAGCGTCGCCGCCGCGCCGTACTGGTCGCTGGCCGGCGTCGCGAAGCGCAGGCCGAGGGCCTGCTCCGGCGGCAGGAACGAGAGCGTCCCGCCGAGGGTATGAACCTGAGTCAGCCGGCTCACCTTCGACTGCTCGGCGTGGAACGCCAGGCCGAAGTCCGCCAGGCGGACGTTCCACGGCCGCTCGACGACGAGCAGGTTGGCCGGCTTCAGGTCGCGGTGGATGACGCCGAGGCCGTGGGCGTAGGCGAGCCCGTCTAGCATCTCGAGCACGATCCGCACTGCCCGGCGGATCGGCAGCGGCCCGCCGTCGCGCACCAGGCGCGCCGCGTCCGTCCCGGGGACGTAGTCCATCACGAAGTGCAGCAGACCGGCCGACTCGCCCATCGCCCGGAACGGGACGATGTTGGCGTGGTCCAGGTCGCGCAGCGTCCTCGCCTCGCGCAGGAAGCGGTCGATCTGTTCGCCGGTCGCCTCCAGGTCGGGGCGGATCAGCTTGACGGCGACGCGGCGGTTGCTCTGCTGCTCCTCGGCGAGCCAGACGACGCCCATGCCGCCGCGGCCCAGTTCGCGAAGGAGCAGGTAGCCCGGCACCGGCTGCGGGTCGCGCGAGCGGCGCTGCCGGCACGCCGAGCAGACGACGCCGTGCAGCGGCGGCGGCTGGGTGCAGACCAGGCACGGCGAGCCGGGGACGACCTCGTAGTGGTCGTCCCACGAGTCGAGCGTCGAGCGGCCCGGCGGCGGCTCGTCCGGGTCGGGGGCGATGTCGATGCGCAACTCGGTCTGCTTGCTCAGGCGGATCCGGTCGCCGGAGTTCAGTTCGGCCCACTCGACCGGGCGGTCGTTGACGCGGATGCCGTTGTTCGCCCCGGCGTCCCGGACGCGGCAGACCGGCGGGGCGACCTCGAGGACGCAGTGTTCGCGCGAGATGGCGAGGTCCTTGCGGTCGGCCGCGTGGAGCGAGAAGTCCGCGCGCGACGCCCGGCCGACACGGATGAGCGCCGGGGCGGGGGCGAACTCCCGCGACCGGCCGGCCAGCGGGCCGGAGATGACCGTCAGCACGATACGCATCGGGGCGACCCCCACGCCCGGGGCGGGCGACCCCGGGCCGGTCCGGCACGATCCGCGCTCACTTCAGCGACTTGATCGTCACGTTGCGGAACTCGATCGGCGTCCCCTCCGACTGGAGCAGGATCTTGCCCTTGGTCAGCTCGCCGTCGGTGCCCTTGTTGACCATCTGCCCGTTGACGACGAGTTCGACCGTCCCGCCCTTGCAGGTGATCTCGTACTTGTTCCACTGGCCAATCGGGTTCTCGACCGCCTTGTCGGTCTTCATCCGGAAGAAGTGGCGCGGCGTTTTCGCGTCCTGGCGGTCCTTATCGACGGTGAGCTTCGCCTCGCCGACCAGCCAGAAGTCCCCGGCAGAGCCGGACATGAGCTGGGCCTCGACGCCCTTGGGCCAGATCTTGTCCGGGGCCTGGCAGTGGACGAAGACGCCGCTGTTGCCGCCCTTGTCGCCCGGCCAGCGCCATTCGACCGTCAGGACGTAGTCGCCGTACTCCTTGTCGGTGATGAGGTAGCCGTTCGGCTGGCCCTTGCACTTGATGACGCCGTCGACGACCTTGAAGACCTCCTTCGGGTCGGCGTCCTTCTTGTTCGGGTCGAGGAAGACCGTCCAGCCGGTGAGGTCTTTGCCGTTGAACAACGGCGTTGCGTCGGCCTTCTTATCCTGCGCCCCGGCGGGGAGCGAGAGCAGGGTGACGAGGGTCAGGGCCGGCAGCAGGGCCAGGCCACGAAGCGTGGTCCGCATCGGAGCATCTCCTTGGGAGAGGGGGACAACCGAGGTGGATTCTAGCAGCGGCGCGGCGTAGGGTGAAACGGATTACGGAGACGCCGCCATGTGGCCGCCCCTGCCGATCCTCGAAGGGCTGCGCGAAGACCCGGAGTGCGACGACCTCGTCGGCGTCTACGCCGACTGGCTCGAAGACCAGGACAGCCCGCAGGCGCACCTCGTCCGGGTCGGGTTACAGCTGAGCCAACTGCGTCGCTTCGTCCACGACCGGGACCATCCCAACTACCAGGCGGACCTGCTGCACCGGCAAGCCCTCGACAACCAGATGCAGGCGTACCGCCTGGCTCACCAGGCGAAGTGGCTCGGCCCGGTCGCCGGCGTCTGCACCGAGTGGTTCTACACCGGCGGCCTGCTGACCCACGTCACGCTGCCGCTGTTCGCCTTCCGCGAACGGGGCGACGCCCTCCTTCGGAGCCACCCGATCCGCAGTGTCCGCCTGTTCGACATCGGCCGCAACCTTTCCGTCCTCGACGACGTGGAGGAGGCGGCGTCGCTGCGTCAGTTGAGCTTCCGCGGCCAGAAGATCGGCCCGGTCGGGGCCGCCGCCCTCGCCGCCTGCCCGCGGTTCGAGCGGCTGCTCACCCTCGACCTTTACAACAACGCGATCGACGGCCTCGGGGTGCGGTCGCTGGCCGCCGGGCCGCACATGCCCCGCTTGCGCGAGCTGCTGCTGGCGTACAACCCCCTCGACGATGCTGCGGCCCAGGTACTGGCGGCGGCCCGCCACTGGCCCGACCTGCGGCGGCTCGACCTGGCCGGCCCCCGGCTTGGGCTGACCGGCCTGCTGCCGCTGGTCCGGTCGCCGCGGCGAAAGGCCCTGACCGAGCTGCGCGCCGACTTGACAGACGCGGCGCGGGCCGCGCCGGAGGTGGCCGAGCTGCGACGCCGCTTTCCGGAGGGGTTTTGGTGACGCCGCCTCAGCGCGGCAGGGACCAGAAGCGCAAACAGTTGTCGTCGCCGCCGGCGAGGATCTGCCGGCCGCCCGGCGCGAACTGGGCCGTCCAGACCATCTTCTGGTGGTCGCGAAACGTGTGCAGGCACCGGCCGGTGTCCGCCTCGAAGACGCGCACGGTGCTGTCCTGCGAGCCGCCGACGAGCAGCCGGCCGTCCGGCGACCAGCCGACGCCCCAGACGCTCTCGTTGAAGCCCTTAAACGCGCGCACCTGCTTGCCGGTCACGACGTCCCACAGCCGGACCGCCTTGTCCCAGCCGCCCGACGCCAGGTGCTTGCCGCCCGGCGACAGGGCGAGGCTCGTCACGCCGTCGGTGTGGCCCTCGAACATCCGCAGCGGGGCCGCCTTATCGACGTGCCACAGGGCGATCGTTTTGTCGGCGCTGCCGGTGAGGAAGTGCTTGCCGTCCGGCAGGAACAGCACCTCATAAATGCGGTGGACATGGTGCTTGAACGCGGCGACCTCCTTGCCGGCGGCGAGGTCCCACAGCCGGGCGAGGTTGTCGTCGCCGCCGGAGACGGCGAACTTGTCGTCGTGCGACAGGGCGCAGCAGTTGCAGTCCCCCTGGTGGCCCTTGAGGCAGGCGAGTTCCGCCCCGGTCTTCGCGTCCCAGAGACGGACGGTGCCGTCGTGGCTGGCGCTCAGGACGCGCGTGCCGTCGGCCGTCCAGCAAACGCGGCGGACGAGGCCGCCGTGGCCCTTGAACGAGAGGACCTCGCGGCCGGTGCCGCGGGACCACAGCCGGGCGGTGCCGTCCTGGGCGGCGGTGGCGATCGTGCCGCCGTCCGGCGAGACGGCGACGTGCATGACGCGCTGCGTGTGGCCCTCGACCTTGCCGGCGACCGCGGTCGGCCACGGGTTCGGCGGCGTCAGGTGCGTCGGGGCGGACCCTCCGCTGCTCGCCAGGGCCAGCCCGACCGGCAACAGTAACAGGACGCCGAACAGGGGACGCGGCCGCATGGTTGCTCCTCGCACTCCGCCGGGACGGTGCCGGAGGGGTTCGTAGGATAGAATAACTCCCGGCCCGGTACGGTCACAAGGGGGGGCGATGGGACTCCTGGCGGTGCACCTCTCTGACGGCGTGCTGACGCCGGCCTGGTGGCTGGGCGGCTGGGTCGTCGCCGGCCTGCTCGTCCTGGTCGGGGCGTGGCGGCTGCGCGACGAGGACATCCCGCGCGTCGCCCTGCTGACGGCGGCGTTCTTCGTCGTGTCTCTCGTCCATGTCCCGGTGCCGGGCGGGCCGAGGACCCACCTGTTGCTGACTGGTCTACTTGGCGTCGTCCTCGGCCGGCACGCCGCGGTCGCCATCCCGATCGGCCTCGTCCTGCAGACGGTCCTGTTCAGCCACGGCGGCGTGACGATGATCGGCGTCAACGCCGTCGTCATGACCGTGCCGGCCCTGCTCGCCGCGGCGCTGTTCGTCGGGATTCGTCGCCTGCCCGGCAACCGGTCGGCCGCCTTCCGCGCCGCCCTGCTCTTTTGTAGCGTCGTCGCCTTCGCCCTCAGCGCCGTCTTCGCAGTCGCCCTCCTGGCGACGAATCCGTGGACGGAGGTGCCGCGACTCGACACCGCGTCGGCCGTGGCGTGGACGTTCTCGCCGTGGGTCCTCGCCGGTAGCGTCATCCTCGGACTGTTCGCCGCGTGGCTCGAACGGCGGAACCCGGCCGGGCCGGACTTCGCCGTCGGCCTGCTCGTCGGCGAGCTGGCCGTCCTGGCGACGGTCGCCCTAAACGGCCTGGTCCTGCTCCTGGGCGGCGAGGGGGACTGGCACGCCCTCGTCTTCCTGACCGTGCTCGTCCATCTGCCGCTCGCCGTGTTCGAGGGGGTCGTCCTCGGCTTCGCGGTGCGCTTCCTGGCCCGGGTCGATCCGGAGTTGCTCGGCCAGCCGGACGCGGCCCGCGCCCCCGCCTTCTAAGCCGACGCGAACCCGAGCCGTGATGTGGTGTCCGAACGTTGCGGAGTGCGCTCCGTCCCGCGCTGGGAGGGCCAGCGTCGGGGCCGCGTCCCTTTCTCCGAGTTGACCCCATGACCGAAGCCCCGACCCGGGCGTGGTCGGCCGACGTCCGCGACCTCGGCGACCGCATCGCCGGATTGACGCTCCAGGAAGCCCGCCAGTTGTCCGCCTACCTGCGCGAGGTCCACGCCATCGCGCCGAGCGCGGTGCCGCGCCGGCCGGGCCCGGAACCGATCGTCGATCCGGACCCGCGTCCGGCCGAGCGGCGCGTCCGTCTGGACGGGTTCGACCCGGCCCGGAAGCTGATGCTCATCAAGCTGCTGCGCGAACTGCTCGGCCTCGGCCTGCGCGAGGCGAAGGAGTTGGCCGAGTCGGCCCCGCGCGAGATTCTCGGCCCGCTGCCGCCGCTGGAGGCGGCCCGGCTCCAGCAGCAACTTGAAGACGTCGGCGCGCGGACGACCCTCGTCGCGTGACGGACCAGCCCGCCTTCCGTGCTGGACCCTTCCCCCGATCCGTGCGATAATCTCGACGCCGGCGGTCGATCGCCCGCCGGCGTCCGTCTGTTACATGAGGTGGGCGATGGGTGAGGCCCCACACGAGGCAACCGGGCCGGGCCGGAAGCTCATGGCGTACCGCGACTACCTGCTGCTCCTGGCCCGGGCCCAGCTCGAGCCGGGCCTGCGGGCCAAGCTCGACCCGTCCGATGTCGTCCAGCAGACGCTCGTCAAGGCGCAGCAGAACCTGGACCAGTTCCGCGGCGCGAACTCCGCCGAACTGGCCGGCTGGCTGCGCCGCATCCTGCTCAACACCCTCGTCGATGCCGCGCGGAAGTACGGCCGCGAGCAGGACTGGCAGCGCGTCCTGGAGCAGAACCTGGAGCAGTCGTCCGCCCAGCTGGAGGCGTGGCTCGCCGCGGACCAGTCCAGCCCGAGCGAGGCGGCCCAGCGGCAGGAGCAGGTCATCCACCTGGCGGCCGCCCTGGCCCGCCTGCCGGAGGACCAGCGGACCGCCGTCGAGCTGCACCACCTCCACCAGGGGTCCGTCGCCGACATCGCCCGGCGCATGGACCGCACCGAGGCGTCCGTCGCCGGGCTGCTCCGTCGCGGGCTGAAGCGCCTGCGGGAGTTGCTCGCCGAGCCGATCTGAGGAGGCGCACCGTGCCCGCCGCCGCGACCGACCGCGAGGACCAGCTCGATGCCATCCTCGCCGACTACCTGCGCGGCCTCCAGGACGGCACCGCCCCGTCGCGGGACGAGCTGCTCGCCACCCACCCCGAGTACCGCGACGACCTGCGCTCGTTCTTCGACGACCGGGACGCGATCGACCGGGCCGCCGCCCCGCTGCGCCGCGCCGTCGTCGGCGTGACCGAGCCGGTGCGCTTCGAGCTGCCCCGGCCGTTCGGGCCGTACCGCCTGGAGGCGGAACTCGGCCGTGGCGGCATGGGCGTCGTCTACCGGGCCGCCGACGACCGCCTCCGCCGCTCGGTCGCGGTGAAGGTCCTGCCGCACGGCCCGCTCGCCGGCGACGAGGAGCGCCTGCGCCTGCGCCTCGAAGCGGAGGCGATCGCCCGTCTCGGCTACCACCCGCACATCGTCCCCGTCCTCGACGTCGGCGTCGCGGACGGCCACGCCTACCTCGCGATGCAGCTCGTCGAAGGGCCGACCCTCGCCCAGGTGAAGGGCCGATTCCGCGGCCGACCTCGGGCGATCGCCGCCCTGGTGGCGACCCTGGCCGACACGCTCCACCACGCCCACCAGCGCGGCGTCCTGCACCGCGACCTCAAGCCGTCGAACGTCCTGCTCGCCGCCCCGCCGGGCGAGCCGGCCCTGGATGAATACCGCCCCGTGGTGACCGACTTCGGCCTGGCCCGGCTCCTCGCCGCCCCGGCCGGCGAACGGCCGACCCTGAGCGGGGCGATCCTTGGCACCCCGAGCTACATGGCCCCCGAGCAGGCGCGCGGCGAGGAGGCGACCCTCGCCATCGACGTGTACGGCCTCGGGGCGATCCTCTACGAGCTGCTCACCGGCCGGCCGCCCCACCAGGGACCGCCGCTCGAAGTCTTGCGCAAGGTCGTCGAGGTCGAGCCGGTCGCCCCGCGCCGGCTCGACCGCACCGTGCCGCGCGACCTGGAGACCGTCTGCCTCAAGGCCCTGGCGAAGGAGCCGGCCCAGCGCTACGCCTCGGCGAAGGACCTCGCCGACGACCTGCGCCGCTACCTCGCCGGCGAGCCGGTCGTCGCCCGGCCGGTCGGCACGGCGGTACGCGTCTTGCGCTGGACGTGGCGACAGCCGCTCGCGGCGGGGCTCCTCGCCGGGCTGGTCGTCGCGCTGGCCGGCGGGGCGACGGCGGCGACGGTGTTGTGGCTGCGGGCCGAGGCGAACTTCCACCGCGCCGAACGCGAGGCCGAGCAGGCCGAGGCCGGGTTCGACCTCGCCCACGAGGTCGTCCGCGACTTCTGCCTCCGCGTCGCCGACGAGGCCCAGCACGCCGGCGGCCTCCAGCCGACGGTGCGCGACCTGCTCCAGCGCGCCCTGCGCTACTACGACCGCTTCCTCGAACGGCACGCCGACGACCCGGCCCTCGCCGAGGAGCTGGCCACGACACACGACCTGATCGGCAAGGTCCACCTCGCCCTCGGTGACCGGGCCCGCGGCGTCGCCGCCCTGGCCGAGGCACGCGACCGGACCGCCGCGATCCAGCGCGACCGGCCAGACGACCCGGTCTGGATGCGCCACGTCGTCGGGGCGAACGTCAACCTCGGCACAGTCCGGGATTCGACCGAAAAGACGCAGGCCGACATCGAACACGGCCTCGCCCTGGCGGACCGCTTCCTCGACCGCCACCCGGCCGACGTCGGCCTCCGCTCCGGCAAGGCCCACGCCCTGGCGAACCTCGGCGCGATGTGGGAGCGGCGCGGCGACTGGGCGGCGGCGGCCCAGTGCTACGAGCAAGCGTGCGCCCTGCTCGCCGACCTGGCGACGGAGCAGCCGGACCGCGAGTCGGTCCTCCGCGACCGGGCCTACGCCCTGACGAACCTCGGCGGCCTCCGCAGCCACAACCCGGCCACCCGCAACCAGGCCCTAGACGACCTCGCCGAGGCGCGCCAACTGCGCGAGCGGCTCCTGGCCGCCCGGCCGGGCGACCCGCGCCGCCAGGCCGACCTCGCCCTTTGTCTTCTTAAACTGGGCGTCGTCCTGCGGGAGGCCAAGGAGACGAAGGCATCCAACGACGCCCTCGCCGCCGCGCTGAAGCTCCGCCAGGCCCTCGTCGATCGCGACCCGGCCGTCATCGACCATCAGGTCGATCTCGCCGCGACACTCGTGGAGGTCGGCTTCAGCCGCTCCGCCGAGGGGGACAAGCCGGCGGCGATCGCCCACTACCGACGGGGGGCGGACCTCCTCGCGCGGGCGGTGAAGGCCGACCCGGACAACCCGGAGTACCGCCGCCAGCAGGGCATCCTCCTGTTCCGGCTCGGGGCGCAGCACGGCTCGCTCGGCCAGCGGCCGGAGGAACGCGCGGCGTTCGAGGCGTCCCGCGTCCCGCTCGAATGGCTCCTCGCCCGGGACGCCGACCACATCGACGCCCGTTACCAACTCGGCCGGGTGCTCCACAACCTGGCCTACAACCGCCACGCCACCGGCGAACCGGACGCCGCCGTCGCCCTGATTGAGGAGGCGCTGCCGCACTCGCGCCGCGCCCTGGAGCGCGCCCCGGGCCACCTCGCCTACCGGACCCTGGTCGATATCCACTACCTCCTCCTGGCCGAGGTTCACGCCAAGCAGCGCCGGCCGCTCGCGTCGCTGGAGGCGGTTCGTCAGCGGCGGCTGCTCTGGCCGACGGACGGCGCGCGGCTGTATCACAGCGCGTGGGAGATCGCCCGCATCCTCAACGGCCCGGCCCCGTCGCCGGGGGACGAGGACCGCCTCTGGGCCGAGTTGGAGGCGTCGTTGCGGGCCGCCCAGGCGGCCGGGTTCCGCGACTGGGGCCGCGTCCAGCGCGAGGCGATCTGGCAACCCCTCCGCGACGGGGAGCGCCTCAAGGCGATCCTGGCCGGCCTGCGAGACTGAGGAGACGACCCGATGCCGATCAAGACGACGTGCCCGTCGTGCAAGCAGGCCTACACCCTCGGCGACAATTTCGCCGGCAAGAAGGTCAAGTGCAAGGCGTGCCAGAAAGCGTTCACCATCCCCGACCCGAAGGCGGCCCGCGAGCCGGAAGACGACGCGGTCGAGGTCGCCCTCGCCGACGATGGCGACGAACCGAAGGGCGACCTGTTCGACCGGGCGAAGAAGAAGAACGCAAACCGCCACGACGAGCAGGAAGACCGCCCCCGTCGGCGTAGTCGCGACGAAGAGGACGACCGGCCGCGGTCCCGCCGCGACCGAGACGACGCGGACGAGGACGACCGGCCGCGCACGCGCAAGAAGAAGGCCCGCGGCGGGATGCCGCCCTGGGCGTGGATCGCGATCGGCGGCGGCGCGCTCCTGGCGGTGATCCTGCTCGTCGTCATCCTCTTGTTCGCCTTCAGTGGCGGAGCGGTGACGCAGGAAAACTTCGCCAAGATCAACAACGGCATGACCGGCGACGAGGTGAAGAAGATCCTCGGCTCACCGCACGAGACGGCGTCGAACAACCTGAATCGGTTCGGCATGGGAGGCATGCCCATGCCGATGGGGTTCGGCGGCCAGGGGGACGTGTGGGTCTGGCAGTCCGGCGGGAACGAGATCGTCGTCATCCTGGTCAACGGCCGGGTGGCTCAGAAGTTCGCCTCGTTCGACGGCGACCTCGACTGGTAGCGCCGCGGCCGACCTCACACGACGAGCAGGGCCGGATACCGTCGCCGCAGCTCGGCTCCGGTGGACGAATCGAGGCGTAGCGACGCCGAGCCGAGGTAGTCGAGCTGGGCCAGCCGCGGTGCCGCCAAAAGAGCGTCCCGGTCGGCGTGGGCGTCGAACTGCATGTCCTGGAGCGAAAGCTCGCGCAGCCCGACGAGGTGCGGGCTGTGCAACAGGGCGAGGACGCCGCGCCTCGTCAGCTGGTTGCCGTCGAGAATGAGCATCCGCAACCTGGTCAGGCTGGGGGCGTCGGCCAGTGCCTCGGCGGCCTGGTCGATCAAGCCACATCCCGGAAGAGACAGCCACTCCAGGCGTGCGACGCGGCTACCGGCGGTGGCAAAGACGAGGGCCGCGTCGATATCCCCAAGCCGGGGGCTGCGCAACGATAGCCGGGTTAACGGCGGGATCGGTAAATAGCACAAGAGCGTCGTGAGGGCGGCTGCGTCGAGGTCGTTGTCGTGTACGTCGAGGCGGCGGAGGTCGGGTGCTCGGATTGCGCGGGGCCGAAGCACGGGGGCTACCTGGCGGAGGCCGGTCCGCTCCAGTTGGAGCGTCTCCAGGTGGCGGAAGTGACGCGGCCATGTCAGCTCGTACAGGCCGGCATCGCCGAGCGGGTTGCCGCCGACGTTGAGCCGGCGCAGGGCCGGCAGGGCCTCCGTCGCGGCGAGGGCCTGGGCCGACGCCGGCCCGAGCTGGTTGGCGAACAGGTCGAGGTCCTGCACCAGCGGCAAGGGCGCGGCGGCGAGCCACGACCGGAGGGCTGCGTCGCCGACGCGGTTGTATTTCAGGTCGAGGACGCGCGCCCCGTCGAGTAGGCCGGCCCCGGCCAAGTGCGGCAGGTGCGGCCCGGCGTCGAACAGGCGGAACCCCTCCACCCAGGCGAGCGTCTCTCGCCCGATGTCGCGTCCCGCCGCGCCGCGCAATTCCTTCGCCAACGCCCGGACGTGGACAAGGCCGCGGGCGAACTCCCAGCCGAGCAGGTGCGGCCGGAGTCGGCCGAGCCACGCCGCTTCGTGGCGGAGCAAGAGCCCGGCCGCCTCGGCTTCGAGGCGCGCCCGCTCCGGGTCGCCCTCGGGCCGCCGCGCCGCCTCGACCTGGGCGCGGAGGAACGACCCCCGCGCGTCGTCGCGCTCCTCGAGCCAGTCGGCCAGGACGAGCCGCGGCGTGTCGTCGTCGGGGTGCTCCTTGCAGTCGGCCAGGAGCGCGACGACCTCGGGTCGGTCGGGTGCCATCACCGCCCCTCGTCGGTGTCGGTGCCGGCCCAACGGACGGCGTGCATGCCGTGCTCGTCGAGTCGGCCGTAGCGGGCGTGCAGCCGTTCCAGGGCCGGGCGCGACACGCCGAGCGGGCTGGCGACCAGCCGGAGGCGCGGCCCCCAGACGGCGCAGTCGCTCAGGGCGACCGCCTCGGCGTCGCCGAGCGGGACGCCGCCGAGGTCGAGCGACCGGAGCCGGCCGAGCACCTGCGAGCGCGTCAGCGCTTCGAGGCCGCGCGGGTGGTTGCCAGCCAGGCCGAGGTGGACCAACTCATGCAGGCCGGCGCAGTCGGTCAGCCAGGGGCAGCTCGCCGGGCCGAGCTGGTTCCGGGCGACGTCCAGGCGGCGCGGCCGTACCGCTTCCAGCAGGGCGTAGACGCCGCGTAGCCCCCACGCCCCGAGGCGGACGCCGCTGAGGTTGAGGGCCGTCAGCGGGACGCGGACCGCGTCGGCGGTCAGGTCGTCCAGGTCGCCGCGCGGCGGCGACAGGGCCCGGGCCACGTCGAGCCGATGCAGCGACGGCAGGCCGTCCGCCTGGAGCAGGGCCCGCAGGCCGGCCGCCTCCAGGTGGGAATGGTCGAGCGACAGCCAGGCGAGCCGGCCGAGGTAGCTCGACCCGGCGAGCATGCACGCCCCGGCCTTGGTGACCGGGTTGTCGGACAGTGACAGCGTCTCGACACCGGCGAGAACCTGGCTTCGGGCGAGGTGGGCCAGGGCGATGTCGTCGAGGCGGTTCACCTCCAGGTTGAGGCGGCGTAGCCGGGTCGGCCCCTTGTAGCGGGCGAGTTCCTCCATGCCGCCGGTGCCGAGGCCGGTGTGGCCCAGGTCGAGGTCGCGCAGGCGCGGGAAGCACGGCGAGCCGAGCAGGGCGGCCAGGCCGTGGACGGTGCGGATCTTGCACGCCGCCAGGCCGAGCGCCTCCAGGCGCGGCGGCGCGGCGCGGCGCAGCGCGACGACCCCCTCCGGGCCGACGCTGTTCTCGCGCAGGTTGAGCCGGTGCAGGTGCGGCCAGCACGGCGCGTCGGCGAGGCGCTCGACCGTGGCGTTCGTGAGTTGGTTATGGCGCAGTTCGAGCTGTGTCAGGCTCGACAGGGCAGGTATCTGGAGCAGGCTCGCCAGGCCGTCGTCGTCGAGTTCGTTGAAGCTCAGGTCGAGGTGGCGCAGCTGGCCGGGTGGGAAGCGTTCGAGCAGGTGGTGCAGCCGGGCCGACCCGAGCAGACTGCCGGACAGGTCGAGGCCGGCGAGGCGCGGCAGCAGTGGGTGGTCCGGCCGCAGGCGATCCCAGCCGTCCTTGCCGAGCAGGGCGATCCCCTCGGCCCACGCGAGGTCCGCCGGCGCGGCGACGCCGACGATATCGACCAGGGCGTGAAACGTCGTCTCGATCCAGAGCCGGCCGCGCGGGAACGCCCAGGCGTGGGCCGCCGCGGCGAGCGAGCCGAGCCAGGTCGGCTCGTGTTCCAGCAGCAGGTCCAGCGCGTCACGTTCGTGGCCGATCCGCTCCGGGGACGCCTCGGGGAGGCGGTCCGCCAGGCAGAGGGCGCGCAGGTGCCGGCCGCGCGCGGCGTCGCCATGCTCTTCGAGCCAGTCGGCGAGAATGAGGCGCGGCGTGTCGTCCTCCGGCCGCTGGCGGGCTTCGTCCAGCAGCACGGCGGCGACGGTCGGTTCGGCGAGCGGGCCCACGGGGTGCTCCTTCACGGGTTCAGGTGTCCGCACCCCGCGCACCCGGGCCGGCGGCGGAGGGCCACCTTGCGGACGGCCCACGTCCGCAGGTCGAGCAGCAGCATCGCCCCGGCGAGCGAGCCGTCCAGGCCGGCGAGGAGCTTGATCGCCTCGACCGCCCCGACGCAGCCGACGACGCCGGCGACGGCCCCGAAGACCGGGAAGCGCCGCCGCCACGCCGGCGGCGGCTCCGGGTAGAGGCACTCCAGGCACGCCCCGCGACCGGGCAGGATGACGGCCACCTGGCCCTCCATCTCGAACATCGCGCAATCGACGAGCGGTTTGCCCTGGGCCACAGCCGCCCGGTTCATCGATAGGCGCTCGGCGAACAACGGCGCGCACGAGACGACGAGGTCCGCCTGGCCGACGAGCCTGTCGGCGTTCGCGTCGGTGACGTTCTCCGCGATGGCGACGACGGTCACGTCGGGGTTCAGGTCGCGCAGGCGCTGCGGGGCGACCTCCATGCGCAGCCGGCCGATCCCGGCATAAGTCATCAACAGCTGTCGGTTCAGATCGTCGTCGCGGATTTCGCCGGCATGGGCCAGGACGAGCGTGCCGACCCCCGCCGCCGCGAGCTGGTACGCGACGTTGCCGCCGACGCCGCCGACGCGCGAGACGAGCACACGAGCCGCCCGGAGGCGTTCCTGCCCCTCGGGGCCAAAGCCGGCGACGTCCAACTGCCAGGCGTAACGGGCGAGGTCGTCCGGGGTCATCTCAGCCGCCCGCCATCGGGGCCAGGACGGTCAGTTCGTCGCCGTCGGTGAGCGGGTCGTTCGGGCCGACCTGCTCGTCGCCCTTGAACAACAGCAGCGTCGGCTGTACGCGGTCACCGACGAGGAGGAGCCGGCGCAAGTCGTCGCCGTGCTCAGCGGCGAGGGCGCGGACGACGTCGGCGACCGTTGCGCCTTCCGGCACCGCGACCGTGGAGGACGCCGTCCCGGCCGCCTGGCGCACCTGGGCCTGCATTCGGACGAAAACCCTCATGGCGATCCGCTCCGCGTCCGGGCCCGGTCGGTGACATGCGATGCGTCGGCCGGCGGGCCGGCGAGTTCGTTCAGGACGCCGTCGTGCAGCCGGAGGCGGATGTCCGCCAGGGCCTCGGCCTCCCGGCCGCTGTGCGTCACGTGCAGGACCGTCACCCCGGTAAGCCGCTGCACCGAGCGCAGCAGGGCGACCATGTCGTCGCGCGTCTCCTCGTCCAGGGCGGAGAGCGGCTCGTCCAGTAGTAGGACGCTCGGCCGGAACGACAGCGCCCGGCCGAGGGCGACGCGCTGCGCCTCGCCGCCGGAAAGGCCGCGCGGGTGCCGATCGAGTAGGGCCCGGATGCCGAGCAGGCCGGCGAGGTCGGCGACCCGCTCGGCCATCTCCCCCATCGACCAGCGACGCAGCTCCAGGGCGAAGTTCAGGTGCTGCCGCACGGTGCGCGTCGGGAACAGGGCCAGGTCCTGTGGGACGTAGCCGACGCCGCGCGCCGCCGGCGGCAGCCGCGTCGCGTCCCGGCCGTCGAGGACGACCCGGCCGGCCGTGATCGGCTTCAGGCCGGCGACCGCCTCCAGGAGGGTCGATTTCCCGCAGCCGGTCCGGCCCATCAGGACGGCGTACGCCCCGGTCGGAACGGCGAACGACACGTCGTCGAGCGCGAACGCGCCGACCCGCAGCGACAGCCCCTCGACGGTGATCATGACGCGGCCCTACCGCTCGTCCCTGTCCCCACCATACCGCCGGACGACGACCAGCACAAGGAACGCCGTCCCGATCATGAGCAGCGACACGGCGACGGCCGCTTTCAGGTTGCCGACGCTCAGCTCGAGAAAGACCGTGCTGGCGAGGACCTCCGTCTTGCCGCGCGTCGTCCCGGCGAAGACGAAGATCGGCCCGAACTCGCCCAGGGACCGCGCCCAGGCCAGCGTCGCCGCGGTAATGACGCCGCGGCGCGCCTGCGGCAACACGACCCGGTAGAAGGCCTGCGTCCGGGTGCAGCCGAGCGTCAGGGCGACCTGCTCCGTCCGCGGCGAGATCTGGTCGAACGTCACCGTCATCGTCCGGACCGCGAACGCCGCCGCGACGGCGAACTGGCCGATGACGACGCTCGGCGCGTGGTAGGTGATCGGGAACACCTTCTGGAACTCGGCCAGCGGCGCCGTCTGGAACAGCATCAGCAGGCACAGCCCGACGACGAGCGGCGGCAGGACGATCGGGATGTCGAGGATGGCGTCCACGAGCCAGCGGCCCGGGAAGCGGTGCCGCGAGAGCAGGTAGCCGAGCGGGATGCCGACGATCAGGCAGAACACCGTCGAGATCGAACACGAGACGAGCGTCAGGATGATCGAGTCGCGGAGGTAGGGGTTCCGGAGCTGGTCGAGCAGGTGGCCGGGCGACGTGTAGCTCAACTCCGCCGCGACCATGGCGACGATCAAGAGGACGTAGCAACCGCCGAGCAGGACGAACGGTACGTAGAAGGCCAGGTCGCTATACTGGCGAGCCGGGGGCGTCAGCCCCCGGAGGTCCGGACCCATCACTGCCTCACTTCCACTCGAACCCGTTCGCCTTGAAGCGCTCCTCGGACTTCGGCGACCGGAGCGTCTCCATCAGGCGGCGCGTCAGGGCCGGGTACGCCGTCGTCTTGCCCGGCGCGAGCGGCTGCGTCGCCAGGGCGCACGGCACGTCCACCGCGTATGCCTCCAGCTCGTCGGCCGCCTCGACGGCGTTGCTCTTGTAGGCGACGACCGCGTCGAGTGAGCCGGTCCGCAGGTGGTTGACGAGCATGTCGCCGGTCGGCAGCCGGACCTGGATGTTCTTCTCGACGGCGTTCTGGAGCTTGGTGAACTCGAGCGTCGTCTGCGTCAGGACGCCGAGGGCGCATTTCTGCTCGTGGCCGACGCCGACCCGGACGCCGGGCTTCGCCAGGTCGCGCAGCGTCCGGACGCCGAGCGGGTTGCCCTTCTTGACGAGGATGACGAGCTGGTTGCCGGAGACGTCGACCGGCTCCTCGAACTTGTCGGCGACCATCTTCATGAACTGGGCGTCGCAGGCGAAGAAGGCGTCGGGCCGCTCGCCGGTCTCCATCTGGGCGACGAGGATGCCGCAGCCGTTGTAGACACGGACGATCGTGCAGCCCTCGCGCGCCTCGAACTCGGCGAGCGTCGCCTCGATCGCCGGCCGGAGCATCGCTCCGGAGAGGAGCTTTAGCTCTGGCGTGTGGGTCCACTTGTCGCCAGCGAGGGCGGCGTAGCCCTGCTCGCGGAAGGTGCCGGCCCCGCGGTCGGCGGCGGCGAGGTAGCGGGCGAAGCGCAGCGCCTCGGCCGGCCGGGTCGTCTCGCGGACGACGCACGCCGAGAGGACCGCCGCGACGCCGTCGAACTCCGGGGCGGGGATCGTTTCCACCTCGGCGAGGGTGTGAGCCATCGGATCCCAGACGACGCCGGCATCGACCGCGCCGATGACGACGTCCGGGACGACCTCGTTGACGGTCGCCTTGCTGACGATGGTCCGCCGGGCGAACTCGTCCCACAGGGCGGCCTTCCGCAGAGCCGTCCGGGTGACGGCACCGATGGCGGCGGCGTCCGGGTTGGCGGCGCTGAGGCGTGCCTGCTTCGCCAGGGCGTCGCGCAGGTCGGCGTAGCCGTTCGGGTTCCCCTTCGACACGACGACGACCGGCCGCTGCGTCGCCAGCGGGATCGCCTCGTCGATGAGATCCTTCTCGCGGGCGATGGTGATGAACGAGTCGTCGGCCGGCAGGTAGAGGTCGCCCTGACGCGACACCTCGATCTGGGCCAGCAGCGACTGCGACGCGCCGTAGCGCAGCTCGACCTTCGTCCCGGTCTCCCGCTCGTAGGCGGCGGCAATCACCTCGACCGGCCCCTTCAGCCCGGCGGCGCAATAGACGACGACGGGCCGACGCCCCCAGCCGAACGGGTCGTACGCGGCGACGTACGCCGCGACGAGGCCGGCGAGCAGCGCGAAGGCGGCCAGGAACGACACCGTCGCGGAGCGGTTACCGAACATGACTGCCCTCTCAAAGCCGTCCGCCGCGGAGCGCCCACCAGCCGGTGAGCAGCACGAGCACCGCCGCCGTGGCGATGCCGTAGTACCACCAGGAACGGTCCGGCAGAGCAGCCGAAGATACCGCCTCATCGGCAGGCTTCTTGACGAGCGGCACCGCGACCGGCCCCGGCGAAGGCGTCGTCGTCGGGACGTTCCCATCGACGAAGCTGTCCCAGTCGGCGAGCCAGAGCAGATCGACGCCCGGGTTGAGCCGCTTGATCTCGCACGAGCAGGCCTGGCACAGGGTGCGCGTGACGAGGTCGAACAGGCGCGGTGTCATCTCCTTCTCGCGCAGGCCGGTCAGCATCCGCCCCCGGCCGTACAGCGCGAACAGCGCCGGACCGGTCGCGTCGGTCAGGTCCTCGCCCAGGACGTGCAGTTGGCGGAGGAACTCGGCCTCCTCCGCCGCCTGGCGCGAGACGCGCACCAGAGGGAAGGAGATCCGTAGCGGCACCTTCGATAGCAGGTCGGCGTCGTCGATGCCTTCCAGGTCGGGCAGTTCGGTCGCCGCTTCGAGCCGCGTCAGCTCGGTCCGGATGCGCTCGGCGACGGCGTCGTCGCGGTCGGCGTCGCCGCTCTCGACGAGCAGCCAGATGAACGACGCCCCCTTCATGAGTCGATCGACCACGTCGCGCCGGGCGGGCGAATCGACCCAGCGGGCGAGGGCGGCCTTGTCGAGCGGGCCAGAATGGAGCGTCGGCTGGGCCTCGCTCTCAGATGGCGGGCGCAACACGACCCACGGGGTGCGGGCGTCTTTCTGCTCGGCCCACAGGGCGCGCTGGGCGTCGGTCAGGTCGCCGGTGAGATCGACGGCCTCGACCGTCCAGTTGGGGCGCGGCCCGCGCCGCGGTTCGAGGTCGTCGAGGTCGGGGAGCCGGCCGTCGTGGAAGACGGTCAAGCGGAACTGCTCTTCGGGTCGGTCGTGCCGCCAGCGTTCCAGGGCGTAGCGGAAGACGGGCACCTTGCACGCCCAGGCCAGGCCGGCGACGAGGACGCCGAGCAGGCTCAGTCCGAAGATCCAGCGCGGTCGCGGCATGGTCGCCCTCACCCCGGGATGTCGCTCCATTATGTTAGCAACTCCGCGCCGATGGAAGGTGTGGCAACGATGAAGGCGGCTGGAAGTTCCGACCGGGCGGGGGTATGCTAACTAGACGCGACGCCCCTGGGCGAGGAGACGAACGGCGGTGAGCGAAGCCTTCGCGGAACTGGAGCAACGGGTCGCGGCGGCGTCCGTCCTGGGCTATCTCAATTTCTCGGATGGCAAGCCGGACGCGCGCTGGCAGCGGAACCTGAACGAGGCGTGGGGTTGGCTCGCCCGCCACGGCTCGTCCCGGCCGTGGGCCGACCTCTTCGTCTGGCTCCATGACCGCCTCGCCGCCCTGGCCGCCTCCGGCCAGGCCGCGTTCCGCGACACGGCCCAGGCCGCCGAGGTGCTCGACCTGGCGGAGAAGTCCCTCGCCGCGTACCGCGCCTTCCACGCCGACCTGCTGCCGCACGTCGAGGAGGCCGAACTGTTCGGGCCGTTTTTCCTGGCGCGGGTCTTCGAGGCGGCCCTCGCCGCCCGGGCCAGGGATGAGGCGACCCCGGACGCCGTCGTCGCCCGCCTCAACGACTACGTCGGCCACCGGCCGGTCGCCATCCTGGAGACCCGGCCGCAGGGCGAGCCGTACCCGCACGAGAAGTCGCGCCCCGTGCCGGTCTATCTGCGCGACGCCGGCGTCGCCCACGGGCCGTACCGCGACGTGGTCGCCCTCACCCTGGAGATCCTCGCCGCGACGGACCCGCACCTGCTCGCTGAGGCGCAGCTCAGCCTGCCCGTCCTCGAAGAGCTGGCCGTCGATCCGCGCGCGTACGACCACGGCCACCCGGCCAACCGCCGGCCGAACTACGTCTTCGGCGAGTGGGACCCGCACCACCTCGACAACCAGGGGCGCTACTGCCGCTACGTCATCCGCAAGATCACCCTCGACGCCCTGATGGACCGGGTCCGCAACCCGGGCACGCTTTCCCCGGAGGACGCCCTCTTTGAAGGGGCCGCCGTCCTCGCCGGGACGGTCCTCATGGGCTGCGGCGTCTGCGGCATGGCCCCGACCGCGCACGACTCGACCGTGACGCTCGCCACCTTGCTGCCGCGCATCGCCCGCTACCGCGACGCGTTCTACGAGCAGCTCCTCGCCGGCCTCGGGGCCGGCGGCAAGCTCGGCCGGCCGGCGCTCGGCGAGCGCCTCCGCCGCGAGGTGACGACGACCCGTCAGCCGTTCGGGGCGGCCCGGCAGCACCTGAACGCCTTCCTGGCGAGGCACCGCGCGACGCAGCTCCAGCACCGCTACCTCGCCCTGCTTTTCGCCGAGATGGGCTACCCGGACGCGAGCCGGGTCGAGGCCCGCCGCATCCCGGCCGCGTCGGTCCGGGTGCAGAGCGAGATCCTCGGCCAGCTCACCAGCGGCCGCTACGAGATCGACGCCGGCCGGCTCGACGACGCCGCGGCCCGGCTGCCGGTCGTCGAGGATCTGCTCCGCCGCGGCATCGCCTGCGGGGCGCTCGTCGATCCGTGGAACGTCCTCGGCTTCCAGGGCCTCTTCCCCCTGTCGCCGGCCCGGGAGGACAGCATCCGCGACGGCCGGGTCGAGGAACTGCTCCAGGTCGTCGAGCAGACGTTCAACCTCTACGCCCGCCTCGTCTGCGAGACGGCCGCCCTCGGCCGCGGCGACCAGGTGCGTGCTCTGGAGGGCCAGCTGAAGCGCCTCGCCGAGTGGTGGGACCGCTTCGCGACGACGACGGTGAGCGACCTCCGCCCGGTGAGCGGCTCCGAGGCGGTCGCGTCCGCCCGCCACGTCGGCAAGGCGCTCCTGAAGTGGCACGACCGCGGCGAGGCGACCGCCGACCTCGCCTTCTGGCGCGAGCAGCTCGCCGGCTTCCGCTCGCCGAAGGCGTACGCCCTTGTCGTGGACACGCTCCTGAGGAAACATGACTACCGGGCGGCGATCGCCCTGGCGATCTCGTGGCTGGAGCAGGCGGAGCGCGTCGCCCTGGAGGACGGCGTCCACTCGTTCCACGGCCTGGTCCTGCGCTGGATGCTCACCCTGACCGACACGGCCAAGCCGGCGGCGACGCCGACGCCCGGACAGCGGCGCGAGCTGATCGTCCGCTGCTTCGGCTGGCTGGAGGCGAACGCGGACGAGTACTGGGACGTGCCGACGCTGCTCGGCTCGGCCGCCCCGGAGGAGGCCGCCGAGGACGACGACACCGAGGACCGCTACGGCGCGGCGTACGAGGACGTCACCTACCGCGACACGACCGACGACCGCGACGGGGCCGTCAGCGAGGGCGAACCGGAGCAGCCGCCCTACGACCTGGAGGAGGAGAGCGAGCGGCTCGAACGCCGCTTACGCTTCCTGTCCACGCTCGCCCGGTTGTGGCAGATCGCGGCGCGTTACCTGTCCGGCGTCCGCACCGGCGAGACGTTCGACGCCGAGACGGCGCGCGGCCTCTTGACCACCCTCGGCGACTGGCTCACGGCGGCGCGCGACAAACAGACGCGCCTCGTCGGCCTGCTCGACAGCATCCACGCCCACCCGATCCCCGACCCGAGCGGCGACTACGACTCGCTCGTCGAGTACGACCGGCGGCGCGTTCTGAAGGAGCAACTCGTCTACACGACGATCGGCACGGCCCAGGACGCCGCCCTGGCAGTGACGGCGTTGCAGGGGGCGTGCGCCGTCCTGGCCGAGCGCGTCGGCGATGACGTGCCGGTGTCACCGTCTCACGGCGCGCCGCCGTGGGAGGCGCTGGCCATCCGCCTGGAGCGCGACCTGTTCCGCGGCGACGCCGCCGCCGTGCGCGAAACGCTGCCGCGCTTCCTCGTCCAGTTCCGCGAGGAGCCGCTCCTGTTCACGCCGCTGACCGAGGGCGGCTCACCGCGGCAGATATTGCGCGTGCGCATCGCCCAGACGATCCTGCGGGCGATGCTGGCGAACCTGCCGCGCCTCGGCCTGCTCCGCGAGACGTATGAGCTGCTCCGCACCGCCCGGGCGATGGAGCAGCAGCGGCCCCTGCGCGGCCGGGGCGTCACCGAGTTCAACCACTTCTTCCAGACGGCGTACCAGGCCGTCGTCGAGAGCGTCGTCGAGTCGGCGGCCACCTGGCCGGAGGACCAGCGTGACGACGAGAACCTCGTCCGCCTGCTGGAGCGCCTCTCCGCGCCGTTCCTGGCCCTGTGGATCGAACACAGCCGGTCGCTGCAGCTGTCGGTCCTCGAAGGCGTCGGCGGCGACGGCGAGTGGCGGGCGATCCGGGCGTTCGTCCAGCGGCACGGCAGTGAGCTGTTCCACGCCCGGTTCATGACGCTCGGCAACCTGCGCGGCATCCTGCACCGCGGCGTCGGGGCGTTCCTCGACTACCTGCGCGACAACGCCGACCCGCTCAAGCCGTCGCGCCTGCTCGACAACCTCGACCGCGGCGACCTGCGTCGCGAGGACGCCGTTCGCCGGCTGGAGGTCGTCCTCCAGGCGGTGATCGAGAATTACGAGGAGTACAAGGACTACAACGCGACCACGACCCAGTCCGACTACGGCGAGAACCTCTGGGTGCTGCTCGAGTTCGCTCGGCTGAAGGTCGCCTACGACCGGAACGCCTGGCAGTTCAAGCCGATGGCGATGGCGCACGAGGTGCTCGCCAAGCGCGGCCGGGCCGGGGCGGCCCAGCGCTGGGAGGCGTCGCTGGGCCAGTACACGCACGACTTGGCCCGGCAGCACCTGGAGGCGCTGGAGCGGCTGGAACGCGAGCGGTCGATCCGGCTCGGCACGGTGCGCGACCGGCTCCAGGAGCGCTTCCTCAAGGCGCTCGCCCTGGACCGGCTCAGCGCCCGGATCGAGCCGGCGATGGACGCCGCCCGGACCGGCGTCGCCGAGCCGGATGCGTTCGCCCGGCTGTGCGACGAGCTGGCCCCGCACGTCGCTCACCCGGTGGGCGTCGGCCTCGACGTGCCGTACTGGCTGCGCCGCCTGGAGATGGAGGTCCACCGCGTCCAGGCGAGCCAGACGACGATCGCGTCGCTCGCCGAACACTTCTTCCGCGTCCCGCGCCGCCCTCTGGCTCTAGACGACTTCCTGCGCCAGCTCAACGAGTGGCAGATTCCCGCCCTTCCTCAATAAACCCCCTCACAAGCCCGGGCGTTGCAAAGCCCGGATCGCGCCTGTTATGACGTCTGGGAGGGGGATGCCGCCCGGGAAGTCTGGGCAAGAAACACCGCCTGCCCGGAGGGAAAAAACTTGCTTGCCCGGCGGGACGGGGCCGATATACTTCCGTCATTGCGGCGTGGGGTCTCTCCTGTTTTCAGGGAAAAGGCTGTATGAGAAGCAGTGTCGCGACGGAGCTGGATTTCATCGAGGAGCTGCGCCTGCGTCGCTGGGCGCGGGAGAACTACGTGCCGGCGGGCCAGCGGCAGTCGAGTTGGCACCCGGTCATCCTCGATGAGATGGGGCGCAAGGACCGTGAGCTGAGCGAGGTCGCCCCGCAGATGCCTGTTTCCGCCTGACCGCACCTGAAACGAAACGTTGACGACCCAACGGCTCCCGGCGCGATCTCTCCCCGCGTCGGGAGTTTTTCTTTTCCCCCCCTGCCCCGCTCGGCTAGACTGCGGCGGTCCCGCCGCTCGCCGACACTCGTCAGGGGCCGCCGCGATGTCTCTCCCCGCTCGGTCCGACGCCTGGAAGTGGTGGGTCTGTGGCCTGCTGCTCCTGGCGACGACGATCAACTACATGGACCGGCTGACGCTCAACCTCCAGGCCAGGACGTTGATGCGCGAGTTCGCGTTCGCCGAGGACGGCTACGGCCTGCTCGAAGCGGCGTTCGGCAGCGCGTTCGCGATCGGCGCGATCGTCATGGGCTGGCTCGCCGATCGGGTCAACGTCCGCCTGCTCTACACCGTGGCGGTCCTGCTCTGGTCGCTCGCCGGCCTGATGACCGGCCTGGTCCACACGTTCGCTCTGCTGCTGATGTGCCGGTTCGCCCTGGGGTTCGCCGAGGCAGGCAACTGGCCGTGCGCCCTGCGCACGACGCAGCACATCCTGCCGCCGGACAAGCGGACGATGGGCAACAGCATCCTCCAGAGCGGGGCCGCCCTCGGCGCGATCCTGACGCCGATCCTGGTGGTGAACCTCGCCTACTGGACGAACACGTGGCGCTGGTCGTTCATCGTCGTCGGCGTCTTCGGCGTGTTCTGGGCGGCCCTCTGGCTGGCGAGCGTGCGCGAGGCCGACCTCGACGTGCCGCGCAAGCCGTCGTCGCACTCGCTGATGACGATCCTCGGCTGGCTGGTCGGCCTGCTCGTCTTCGACACGCTCGTCCACCTGGCCCACAAGGGGCTGCTCGACCTGCCGGCCGACTGGACCGCCTGGCTCCAGTCCTACCCGGACCTGCCGCTGGCGAGCAAGGCGGCGACGACGGCGGTCGGCATCGTCCTCGTCGCGTGGTGGCTGATGCGGGCGACGGCCGGCGACACCTATCTGCCGCGCGGCCTGTTCTTCCGTCGGTACGTCGCCCTGGCGTTCACCGTCGTCGCGATCAACGTCACCTGGCACTTCCTCCGCGCCTGGCTACCGCTTTTCTTGCAGACGCCGCGGCACGGCTACACCGAGACGGACGCGTCGTGGTTCATCCTCTGGTACTACGTCGCGACCGACGTCGGCTCGCTGATGGCGGGCTTCCTGGTCCTGCTACTCGCGCGGAACTGGCTCGGCGTCCACGCCAGCCGGCTGGTCGTCTACGCCCTGTTCGCCCTGATGGCGGCCCTGACCTGGCAGGCGGCGGTGCTGCCGTCCGGCGGCGGCCTCGAACCGGTGCTGCTCGTCGTCGGCTTCGGCTCGCTCGGGTTGTTCCCGGTGTACTATTCGCTGAGCCAGGACATCACCCGCGAGAACCAGGGCAAGGTGACCGGCTCGCTCGGCTGCATCTGCTGGCTGGCGATGTCGCTCCTCCAGGAGGCGGTGGGCGACACGGTCAAGCGGACCGGGTCGTACACGACCGCGATGACACTCGCCGGCCTCGCCCCCCTCCTCGCGCTGGGGGCACTGCTGCTCCTGTGGGGCCCCTGGAACTCCCCAGAGACACAATAACCCTTCCAAGCCCGGGCGCGGCAACGCCTGGGGCTCCCTTCACCCCAGCGTCACGAACCGCTGCTCGACGACGTCCCAGAACCCCTGGTCGGTGACGCGCACCTCGGGGATGACCGACAGCGCCAGGAACGACAGGATGCCGAACGGACACGGCACCGTCACCCCCAGTTCCGCCGCCGCGGATTCCACTTCAGAGAGCCCCGCCTCCACCTCCTCGTAAGGCCGCGTCGAGAGCAGCCCCGCGAACGGCAGCGGCAGCCGGGCCTGGACCTGGCCGTCGGCGACCGTCACGAACCCGCCGCCCGTCTCGGCCAGGGCGTGAGCCGCCACGAGCAAGTCGCGCGGGTTCGTCCCGGCGAGGATGACGTTGTGCGAGTCGTGCGCCACAGACGACCCGAGCGCCCCGTGTCGTCGGAAGCCGAACCCGGTCGCCAACCCCAGCCCGACCGTGCCGAGGGCCTTGTGCCGCTCGACGCTCGCCAGGAGGACGACGTCGCGCCGCGGGTCGTACGCCCAGTGCCCCTCGTTCCGGGCGACCTCGACCGTATCCTTGCGGGTGAGGAGCGAGCCCGGCTGGATCCGCAGTGCCGGCACACTGTCACTGCCTAGCTTCAGGCGGAACGCCGCTTCGGTCAACGCCGGCAGGTGGATCGTGTTCGCCTTCGGCAGGCCGTGCGTCGGCTGCGGGCCGACGTAGACACCGTCGCGCGCCGCGACGACGCCGTCCTTGAGGACGAGCGTCGGCCGAAAGTTACCCAGCCGTTCGACGACAACGAGGTCGGCCCGATAACCGGGCGCGACCGCGCCGCGGTCGAACAGGCGGTAGTGCCGCGCCGGCACGAACGACGCCTGTCGCACCGCGACGACCGGATCGACCCCGGCCGCGACGACGCGGCGCATGTGGTGGTCGAGGTGGCCGTCGCGGATCAGGTCGGTCGGCAGGACGTCGTCCGTGACGAGGGTCCAGCAATCGCCCAGCTCGCCGCGGACCAGGCTCGGCAGCAGGGCGTCGAGGTTGCGCGCGATCGAGCCCTCGCGCACCTGGACGAGCATCCCGAGGGCCGCCTTCTGGACCGCCTCCTCAACGGTGCCCGACTCGTGGTCGCTACGGATGCCGGCCGCCGCGTAGGCGACGAGGTCGCGGCCGACCATGCCCGGGGCGTGGCCGTCGAGCGGCCGGCCGGCCTCCATCCCAGCGAGCACCTTTCGCAGGACGTAAGGGTCACTCCGCAGGACCGCCGGGAAGTCCATCACCTCGGCGAGGGCGAGCATCCGCGGGTGGCGCAGCAGCCGGGCGACGTCGTCCGGGTCGAGCGTCGCCCCGGCGTGCTCCCACGCCGCGGCCGGGACGCAGGACGACGCGGTGAAGAACAGGTCGAACGCGATCCCCTCGCTCGCTTTCGCCAGGGCCTCGATGCCCGGGATGCCAAGGACGTTGCCGACCTCGTGCGAGTCGGAGATCGTCGCCGTCGTGCCGCGCGGCACGACGAGGCGGGCCAGTTCGCCGGGCGACAGGAGCGTGCTCTCAAGGTGCATGTGGCTGTCGATCAGGCCGGGGAGGACGACTTTGCCGGTCGCGTCGATCGTGTCGCGCCCTTGCCAGGCGAACGGCCCGACGCCGGCGATGACGCCGTCGGCGACGGCGACGTCCCAGCGTTCGAGCCGGCCGGCGAAAACGTTGACGACCTGGCCGCCGGTCAGGACGACGTCGGCCGGTTCGAGGCCGCGCGCGACGCGGACGCGGCGCTGGAGCTGTTCGAGCAGGGGGAGCCGGTCCATTCGGGTACTCCCAGGGTCGGGTGCGACGGGGCGGTGGGAGGGATTCTACCACGAATACGGATTCGGCGGGGAAGGCCAGCTTTCGCGGTGCGGGCGCATCCGCCGCCGGAGGCGATGGAAGCGCTCCTGCCGCCAATCCGCGGGGGTGTCGCCGCGCCGGCCGCACCGTCGATAACCGGATAGGTCGACTTATCGCTATTCAGGGAGGAACGCGTCGATGCACACGCTCGCACTCGGCCTGGTGGCGGCCGCCACCCTGGGCAACATCGGCACATCACCGACCGTGCCGGTGCCGCCGGGGACGCCGAGCCCCTCCGGAAGGAACATCCCGGAGGATGTCAACCTCGACCCGCGCGGCGAGGCCGGCTACATCTGGTCCGGCTACACGCCGCAGAACCCGGGCCAGCCCCTCGCCTGGAAGCCCCGGGAGGGCGACATCGTGTTGATGACGTCCCCGGACCGGGGCCAGACGATCGGCTACGGCCTCGCCGGGGTGGGACACCCTTTCCATAGCGGCATCGTCGTCCGGCGATCGACCGGCGAACTGGCCCTGCTCGAATCCGGTGGGGCGCGGGACATGACGGTCACCTTGTCGCCGATCCTCGGCCGGCTCAATCGGGACGACATGCTCGCCGAGCATCGCTTTTACTGGGTCCGCCGCATCAAGACGACCATCCCTCCGGACCGCTCGGCGGCGATGACCGCCTACGCCGAGGCCCAGGTCGGCAAGTCGTTCGTGCGCTACTCGCGCCTGGCGTGGTTCTACATTCCGGGCCGGCCGGCCCCCCGGCCGACGACGGTCGATCAGGAGCGCTGGTTCTGCTCGGAGATCGTCGCCGCGATCCTGCACGAGGGCGGCCTCGTCCCGGCGAACTCGTTCAAGCCCGGCTCGCTCGCCCCGGACGACCTGTTCCACGACCGGCCGCGGCACGACCTGAGCAACCTGTACCACGCCCCGCTGCCATGGAGCATGTACTTCTCGACGCCGCCGGTCCCCGGGCCGCGGCATGCCCCCTACCGGGCGCGGGAGTAAGTGGCGTTACGCCTGCTGCCGTTCCATCAGCCGGCGGAACAGGCCGTCCTCGCCCAGGAGCTGGGCGAACGTCCCGCTCTGGACGAGGCGGCCCTTGTCGAGGACGTAAATCCGGTCGGCCCGCTGGATCGTGCTGAGGCGGTGCGCGATGACGATGCGCGTAACGCGCCGCCGGGCGAGGTTGTCGCTGACGAACGCCTGCGTCCGGTTGTCCAGGGCGCTCGTCGCCTCGTCGAGGATCAGGATGCGCGGGCTCGTCACCAGGGCCCGGGCGAGCAGGACGCGCTGCCGCTGGCCGCCGGACAGGTTGCGGCCGCCCTCGGCGAGCATCGTGTGCAGGCCCATCGGCAGGGCCTTAACCTCTTCTTCGAGGCCGGCCTCGACGACCGCGGCGACGACCTCCGCCTCGCCGACCAGGTTCCCGGCGGCGATGTTCTCGAACAGCGGCCCGGAGAACAGGTACGACGACTGGAGCACCGTGCCGACCTGGCGGCGGACGGCCCGCACGTCGAGGCCGGTCAGCGTCTGGCCGTCGTAGAGCACCTGGCCGCCGACCGGCGGCTCGAAGCCGAGCAGGAGCCGCACCAGGGTCGATTTACCGCTGCCCGACGGCCCGACGATCGCGATGAACTCGCCCGGCCGGGCCTCGATCGACACCTGGTCCAGGACCAGCGGCCCGGTCGGCGTGTAGCGGAAGGACACCTTCTCGACCGTCACCTGGCCGCGTAGCACGCCCGGGTCGCTCTTGGCCCGCAGCGTCTCCGGCTCGGCCTCCAGGATCGGCTTGAGCAGCACCTGGCGGGCCAGCACGTCGGTCACATCGACGATCGTGGTACCGACGGCATTGAGGCCCTCCGTGAACAGGGCGTACGTCGTGAAGAACGCGATCAGGCCGCCGAGCGTCATCAGCGCCGGCTGGCCGGCCGCCGGAACCAGGAGCGGCACCGCTAGTGCGTACAGGACCAGCGTCCCGAGGAACGGCAGCAGGAACAGGATGACATGGTCGAGGTCTTCGAGGAAGCGGATGCGGGCGGTGTGCTTGAGCTGGCCCTCGTACCGGCCGGCCCAGCGGTTGAACGCCCGCTGCTCCGCCCCGGCGACGCGCAGCTTCGCGACGCCGTGGATCAACTGCACCACGAAGCCGAAATTCTTGCCCTCGACCAGCGTAAGCGGCAGGGCCTGGCGACGGATCAGGAGCGCGAGCGTCATCGTCACCGCCGTCGTGAGCAGGGCCAGGCCGAGGGCGACGGTCGCCAGCAGGACGCTGTAGCTGAACAGCAGCACGAGGAAGAACAGCGACAGGACGCCGGCCAGGAAGGATCGCAGCATCGTCGTGCTGATCTGCTGACTCACCTCCGTCACCAGCATGACCCGCTTGAGCAAGTCGCCCGACGAGAAGCGCTGGAAGAATCCGAGGCCGAGGTGCAGCAGCCGGTCCCACGTCGCCGACTGGAGCAGGAGCGTGCTGCCGGTGTACAGCCGCTGGCCGATGTAGCCCTGGGCGAGGTTGAAGAGCGCCTGGCCGACGTAGGCTGCGATGAGGAGCAAGCCGAACTGGGTCAGCAGCGAGGCGTCGCCCTGCGGGATCGCCGTGTCGATGATCCGCGCCGAGACGATCGGCAGCACCAGGCCGAGGAGCGTCACGAACAGGGTGAGCAGGCCGACAGCGAACAATTCGCGGACGTGGGCCCGCAGGGCGAACGCGGGCAGCTCCCACAGCGACAGCGTCCGTGGCGGGAACGGCGTCGCGAACTGGTACGCGCGCGGCGTGACCCGGGCGGCGAGCGGGCCGGTCAGCGGCACCGTCCGCCGCGTGTGCGGGTCGGTCAACTCGTAGGTCGAGCCGCGCCGGATCAAGGCGACGGGCAGGAGGCGGGCCGCGTCGCCTTCGCCCTCGACGCGGAAGGCGAGCATCGGGCCGAGATCCTCGCGCCACCAGTCGCCGACGAGGTGCAGCCGGCGGAAGCGCACCCGCGAAGTCCGGGCGACCGCCTCAACCGGGTCGCCGGCGGCGTTCGGCGGCGCGGCCTCGAAGGCGACACCGAGTTCCCGCCCGACCGCCGCCAGTGCGCTGTGCAGTTCGTCGCCAGCCGGCAGCGGCAGGGCGTGCGGTTCGATCAGCTGCGTCAGCCGGCCGACGGCCTCGGCCGTGTCGCGGCGCATCTGCGCGGTGCGGGCCTCGGATCGCCTGGCGCTAGCCTCCAGCTCTTGCTGTTCGCGGTGCCGCGAATAGGCGAGGACGAGCCGGACGAGGGCCTGCAAGCCGGAGATGCGCGCGGCCCACGGCACGTCGGCCGTGACGCGTCTCTCGACCTGGAGCGGGACGGCCGCGACGCCGAGCCAGAGCGTCTCCGGCACGGCGAGCGGCCCGGACTGGCCGGTGAGCGCGTGCTGGTCGCTGCCCAGCGGCGAGAGCGCACCCTCGACGACCTGGATCCAGATCACGCCACCGACCGGGCCGGTCACCACGTCGCCGACGGCGACCGACGCCCCGACCGGCAGCGGCAGGGCGCGCGGCCCGCCCGGGTTGCCGAGCGGGACGAGGTCCTCGGCGAAGATCGCGCTGAGGCGCAAGATCCAGGCGTCGAGGCTCGCAGGGTCGATCGCGGTCGGATCGACCGGCGCGAGGCGGCAGCCGGTGCCCGGGACGAGGAGGAGGCCCGGCTCGCCCGGGTGACAGACCGTTGTCCCGGCCGGCAGCGACGCGAGGAAGCGGCGCGGCCCGGGCCGGCCGTCCGGCTCCGGATCGACGCGGAACAGGAGCGCCTCTCCGGCCTCGACGCGGTAGGCGGCCGGCGTCTCGGCGAGCGGGATCGACAGCGGGACGGCGGGTGCGGGTGTCACGGCGATCCTTTCACTCCGACGCTTCGGTCCGGACGAGGCGGACGTATTCGCCGCCCTGCCCCATCAGCACGCCGTGCGTGCCGCGCTCGACGACCTTGCCGTCGCGCAGGACGAGGATCTCGTCGCAGTCGCGGATCGTGCTCAGCCGGTGCGCCACGAGCACGCACGTGCAGCCGCGCCGGCGCAGCCGTTCCAACACACGGAACTCCGTCTCGGCGTCGAGGGCGCTGGTCCCCTCGTCCAGCACCAGCAACGCCGGGGCGTGGACCAGCGCCCGGGCGATCTCCAACCGCTGCCGCTGGCCGCCGGACAGGTTCGCCCCCGCCTCGACCAGCGGCGCGAGCAGGCCGCCCGGCAGCGCCCGGACGACGTCCTCCATCTCGGCGTCGCGCAACGCCTGCCACAGAACGGCGTCCGGCACCGTGTCGTCCCACAGGCTGAGGTTGTCGCGGATCGTCCCCTCGAAGAGGAAGATCTCCTGATCGACGAAGCCGAGGCGGCGGGCGCGGTCCTCGACCGGGGCGACGACCGGCGGGACGCCATCGACCAGGAGCGTGCCGGCCCACGGCGTGTACAGGCCGGTGAGCAGCTTTGCGACGGTGGACTTGCCGGAGCCGCTGCTGCCGACGAGGGCGACGCGCTGGCCCGGCTTCAGGTCGAGGGCGAACCCGGCGATGAGGGGCGGGTCGAGCGGGCTGTAGCCGAAGCTCAGGTCGGCGACGGCGACCTCGCCGCGAGGCCGGGGCGTCTCCGCGCCCGCCGGCAGCGGGTTCGCCTCGATCGGCGACTGGAGCACGTCCTCCAGGCGCTGGAGATCGACCTCGACCTCCTGCAGCTCGCTGCCGAGCGTGACGAGCTGCGTCACCGGGGCGAGCATCATCGCCGACAGAACCTGGAACGCGACCAGCGTGCCGAGGGTCATCTCGCCCTGGACGACCGACCAGCCGCCGAGGACGAAGATCAGGGCCATCGTCACGCCGGTGAGAAGCGTCGGCAAGGTGCCAAGGGCGAGCGTGGACGCCTCCAGGTCCTGGCGGGCCTGGGCCGCCTTGGTGTAGTAGCCGGCCCACTTCGCGAAGAAGCCGTCCTCTATGCCGGTCGCCTTGACCGTCTCGATGCCCTGCAACCCGGCGATGGCGACACCACCGGCGTTCCCCTCGTCGATCGCCATGCGCAGGCGGGCCTCGACGCGGCGATGGTAGATCGCGCGAAGGGCGAGGAAGTTGATCACGGCTGCGCTGAATCCAATCATCGTCAGCGGCACGCTGTAGCAGAAGAGGATCGCCAGGAAGAGGACGACCTGGAACAGGGACAGCACTGTCTCGGCGAGCTTGCCGGAGAGGAGGTCGGCCACCTTCTGGGCCATCGGCAGGCGGTTGGCCACCTCGCCGGCGTACCGCTGACCATAAAACGTCATCGGCAACCGGAGCAGGTGCCAGACGTAGCGGCATGACGCCCGCGTACCGAGCGCTAACATGAGGCGTCGCAGCGCGTTCGTCTGGATGACCTTGATCAGGAACATGGTGATGATCGTCCCGGCCATGATCGCCAGGAGCGGGCGGAGGTTCTCCGTCCGCTGGGCGGCGAGGACGTCGTCGATGAGGTACTTACTGAAGACCGGCATCGCCAGCAGCGGCAGCGTCAGGAGCAGGCCGGCGAGGACGCACAGGAGCACGGCCGCCCCCTGGCCGTGCAGGAAGCGGGCGACCGAGCCGAACAGGTTGCCGCGCCGGCCGCCCGGCTTGAAGTCCGGCCCGCGCTGGAACGCCAGGACGACGCCGGTGAAGCCCTGGCCGAACTCCTGGTGCGTCACCTTGCGGTGGCCGCCGGCCGGGTCGTTCAGGAAGACGTGCGTCGCCGAGTAGCCCTCGACGACGACGAAGTGGCGGAACTGCCAGAAGACGATGAACGGCAGCGGGATGGCTAGCAGGCCCTGGACCGTCTCGACCCGGTAGCCCTTCGCCTCCAGGCCGTACGAGCGGGCGGCCTGGACGAGCTTCGACGCCTTGCTGCCGTCGCGCGACACGCCGCACCGCTGACGTAGCTCCGTCAGCGGGACGTGCCGGCCGTGGTAGCCGAGGATGCTCCCCAGCGCGGCCGCCCCGCACTCGACCGCCTCGAGCTGCATCACCGTCGGCGTGTGGACGCGCCGACCGAACAGCAACGACCAGAGCCACCCGAGCATACGACCTCCCGGCGCGTGGGTTCGTTCAGGGCTGACGGGTGGCGGGCCGAGTGTCCTCCGGGCTGCCGCTGTCGAGCCAGCCGCGCAGGATCGGCAGGAGGAACGTGATCGGGCGGCGCTCCTCGACGGTAACGTAGGTGCGCGTCGTCGTCCCGGCCGAGAGGCTATCCGGCGGCCCGGCCGAGGTCCACCGGAACCCGGTCGGCGTGTCGGCGGTCTCGAGCTTGATCGCGACCTCGATGACGCCGCCCGGGCTGAGCAGGGCCTGGGCCAGCTCCGGGTTGCCGACCGCCGCCGCCGGGGTGCGCGAGCCGACCGGATACTCCGAGACGCGCTCGACCGTGCCGAGGATGCTGCCGTACCGCTCCCGCTGCACCGACGTCGGCGAGACGCGGACGGCCATCCCCTTCGCGATGCGCTTGCCGGTGCGGATCGGGAAGTACGCCAGGTTCTCCATTGGCCGCGGCCGGGCCGCCTCGCCCGGGCTCGGCTCGGCGTCGATCGTCACGAGGGCCGTCCCCGGGGCGACCGGCTGCCCCGGCAGGTGGGCCACCTCCAGGACGCGGCCGGCGTACGGGCTGCGGATCTCGCCCTGCTCCTGGAGCGTCGTCCGGAGCTGGGCGATGCGGTCCTCCTGCTCCTTGATCTGGATCGCGCGCGTCGCCTGGGCGAGGGTCGTCTCCTGCTCGAGCTGCGTCGCCTTGACGTCGAGCTGCTGCCGCTGCACCTTCAGGTCGGCGAGCTTGAGCCGCTGCGTCACCAGGGCCTGCTGCGTCTCGGTTTCTTTCAGGCTCAGTTCCGTCAGGCGGACCTCCAGACTCGCCAGCTGTGCGTTGTTCTCCGTCAGGGCCGCCTCCGCCTGGAGGAGGTCGCCGCCGGTAATGACGCGCGACGCCGCTAGCCGGCGAGCACTCTCTGCCTTGGCCAACAGCGACGCGTTGAGGCGCTTGTTCTCGTCGATGCTGCGGCGGACGGCCTGGCGCTGGTCCTGGATCGCCTTGTCGCCGCGCTGCCCCTGGGCGGCCAGGAGGTCCCCGAGCTCTCCGATCGAGCCTTCCAGGGCCGCCTTCTGCGCGTGGTGAAGCGTGGCTTCCAGGTCGGACCGCTTCTTCTCCAACTCCGCCTGCGTCCGGTCGGTCCGCTGGAGTTCCTTCAGCCGCTCGACGGCGAGGTCGAGCTGCCCCTTCAACTCGGTCATGTCGAGTCGGGCGATCACGTCGTGCTCGCGGACCTGGCTGTCGCGCGTGACGAGGACGTCCTTCACCCGCCCGGCCGTGGACGCCTCGACGACGCGGATCCGGCCAGGGAAGATCAGGACGCCGGTCCCCTCGACGTTCTCGGGCACCTGTCCGACGAACGCCCAGACCAGGCCGGCGGCGCAGATTAACCCCAGGGCCAGCAGCGGCAGCCAGGAGCCGATCCGGATCAGGCGAAAGGGCCGTTCGAGGTCTTCCGGCGAGGTGTACTGGTGCTGTAACGCTTCCTGGCGGAAGAGGCCCTGGCCCTGCGACATGGCGTCAATCTCCGGGGGCGACCGGCGGGACGGCCCGCTCGATGCAGACGCGGTGGTGCTGTAACAGGACTCCCTTCCTCCGGCGGTGTTCAGCCTGGGCGACCTGGTAATCGACCGCCGCTTGCAGGTTGTCGCGCTGGGCGGCGGCGAACCCCGACCGGGCCAGGAGCAGTTCGCGCAGCTCGCCGAACTCTTTTTCCTTCCACTTCTCGGCGACGGCGTCCAGACGGCGGCGGGCGGCCGCTTCACGGTCGGTCGTCGCCTTGAGCGTCTCCCAGGCGACGACCTGGTGCCACTGCGACTTCTGCAGGTCGAACACCATCCGCTCCTCGGCGTCGCGCAGGGCGGCCTCGTCGCGCTGGACCTTGAGCATCGCCGCTGGACGCTCCTTGTCCTTGTCGCGCAGCCGGGCGAGGGCCCGGCAGGCGATCTCGACGTCGAGCCGGGCGAGGGCCAGCTCGGGCAGGTACATCCGGGCCGCCTCCAGGTCGCCGACCGGGTCGCACGGCGGCATGGTCAAGCACGGCGGGTCGCACGGCAGCAGGACCGTCCCGTCCGCGCTGGGCAGGCCGGCCGTCAAGCGGAGGACGCGATCCGCCTCGGCGACCTTGCCGACGGCGGCGACCTGCTCGGCCCGGGCGAGATGGCGCTGCTCCTCCATCGCCTCGACGTCCTGACGGGTGGCCAGCTTCTCTTCAAAGCGGGCCTTCACGTTGGCGGCCTCCTCGTCCAGGTCGCGGAGCGCCTCGTCCCGGCTGCGAAGGCTGCCGCGGGCGAGGGCGAGGTTCCAGTACGCCGTCTCGACGGCGAGGATCAGGTCCTGCGTCCCGGCCTCCAGGCCGAGGTAGATCCGCCGGGCGGCGAGCTTCGCGTCGCGGTCCTTGCCAGCCGTCTGGGCGAGGGCCTGAGCCGCCTCGTGGGTCTTGACCCGGATCGAATCCTCGCCGACCCGGCCGTTGACCAGGGCGGCGGCGAGGCATTCCATAAGGGTGATCTTGCGCCCCGGCACGGGAGATTTCAAGTCGTCGCATGGCCCGAGCAGGCCGAGGAGGTGGTCCAGGGGCCTGTCGCACCCGGCGTTCAGGCACGCCTCGACCGCCGGGTCGCTCGGCGGCGACGGCCGATGGACGTGGGCGCAACCGGGGGGGAAGACGCCGAGGCAGGCGAGCCAGACCCCGGCCAGCAGCATACGCACGACGCGCACGATGACGTCTCCCTAGCGGCGAAACCGTTCCACCCCACAGGATCGGCACCCGCGCCAGGGTCGCTCCAGTTTTCCCCGTCGGGGAATCTTCAATTCGCGCCCCGGTCCGGCAGGAGGACCTTGAACGACTCCTGCGTCAGGGAGTAAGTCGCGTCGGGCAGGTGCGGCAGGAGGCGGCGCTGGAGAAGCGTCGCGAACGGGTTGCTGGCCAGGACGCCCCAGCAGCCGACGACCTCCGGCTGGCCGCGCTCCCGGTCGAGGTGGCGGCGCAGCGACTGGCCGAACAGGCGGAAGCCGAGCCCCTTGATCGGGATGTCCTCTCGCACGTAGAGGGCGGTGTAGCGGACGGTGTACGGCGCGATGGCGTGGCAGATCATCCAGCCGTACAGCTCGCCGTTGTAGCGGAGGCCGAGGCTCACGTCCGGATCGACGATCGCCTCCTCGTTGAACGGCGACAGGTTGGCCGGGAATCGGCCGTCCGCGATCCCGGCCAGGACGAAGGCCCGCTCCTGGGGCGTGTGGTCGCGCCAGGGGAACATCTCGTAGCCGGGCGGGAACTGCGTCGCTTGGAGGAACGGGGCCTGGATGATCGTCTCGAACGACCCCTTGCACGCCCGGAAGAGGTACATACGCGGCCTCGGCGGGCTCCACCCCCGTCCGGCGAGCAGTTGCTCCAGGTGCGGGGTGGTCTCCTTCCCCGACGGGTAGACGCCGAAGACCTGCGGCACTCCCAGCCCGGCGACGGCCCCTTCAAGGTGCGCCAGCAGGGTCGCGCCGACGCCCTGATGGCGGGCCGTCGGCGCGACGAACAAGGACAGGACCTGGGCCGCGTCCGGGGCGGCGTCGAGCTGGGCGAGGGCCAGGCCGACCGGCTCCTCGCCGGAATCGGTGGCGCGCCAGGCCCCGACCGCGACGCCCGGGCCGGTGCCGAGGCTCGCCAGGAGCGGCAGGTAGCTACGGTAGGTCATCTCGCGGAAGGGTTCCGCGTCCGCGGCGGTGGCCAGGCGCGCGTAGCGGACCGTCGCGGCGGAAGTGGCTGACGACATGACGCCTCCAGGGGTCGGTTGTCCGTGACGCCGTCCGGTTGCTTCAGTTTGACCGACAACGGCGCGACGGACAACCGCCAACCGCGGCGGTTACCAGCGGACGAAGACGCCGCCGCCGAACGGTCCGCGCACGGCGACACGACCGTACCAGCCGCCGCCGCCCCACGGCCCCCAGCCGCCGCCGCCCCAGCCCCAGCCGCCCCAGCCCGGGCCCGGGCCGATGACGCCCGGTCCGACGGCGGCCGGGATGCCGGGGTTGATCACCTTGCCGGCGGCGACCGCTTCGAGGTCCGCGTCGGCGAGGGCGAGCGGGCCGCGTTGTGTTGCTTCCTTCATCGGTACGACTCCGTGAAGTGGTTTTCCAGAAGACGGGTTCCTATCGGGGGCGGGACCATCCCGCCGCGCCGCGTGCTCCGGGCGGCCGCCGGTTGGTCACCACCACCAGCGGCTCCATCCCCAGCGGCCCCAGTCCGGGCCCCAGCCGTAGTCCATCCAGGTCGGGCCGTAGGTCGGCATGCCGGCCGGCCCCCAGCCGGGGCTGAAGCCGGGACCGACCTTGCCGGCGGCCGCGGCTTCCAGGTCGGCGTCGGAAAGGGCGTCGGCCGGCAGGGGAAGGGAAGTAGCGTTGCTTCCTTGGCAGGGATTCGGGGCGTCCTGCCGTTCCTCGGCTTGGAGGGACAGCATGGCTTCACCGTGGTTAGTACGTCGGATGCGAAACGGTTGTCGGGGTTCTCGGTCCGCGTCAGTTCGACCGGGGCGGCGGCAATTGTTCCAGTCCCGCACCCGTGCCGGACTGGGGGGGCGGCAGGGTGGATCGTCCCGAT
>Ga0268299_1000920_pt1 | contig 69392 bp, 58 predicted proteins | sample NOBtaG_FD_193484 | JGI IMG/M metagenome (GOLD analysis project Ga0268299, IMG submission 193484) | Activated sludge microbial communities from bioreactor in Nijmegen, Gelderland, Netherland - NOB reactor | ecosystem: Engineered > Bioreactor > Aerobic > Activated sludge | place: Netherlands... | reverse complement strand
GGCCGCAGTTCTACTTCCGGACAACGGATGTGACGGGCGTAGCACACCTTCCGGCGGGGGTCGAGATGGTGATGCCGGGCGACAACATCCAGATGGAGATCGAACTGATCGCCCCGATCGCGATGGAAAAAGGACTCCGCTTCGCTATCCGCGAAGGCGGCCGCACCGTCGGTGCAGGCACCGTTTCGGAAGTCGTAGAGTAAGAATTGGCGATCGGCAGCAGGCGGCAGCAATTTTGGCTGCCATCTGCTGCTGCCAACCGCCTGTTGAGGATTTATGCCGAGAGATAACATTATTTTGCAGTGCACCGAGTGCAAAGAGCGCAACTACGTGACGACCAAGAACAAAAAGAACACGCCGAACAGGCTCGAGTTCAAGAAATTCTGCCGTCGCTGCCGCTGCCACACGCTGCATAAAGAGAATAAATAAATTGTGAGTGGTGAATGATGAATGATGGATCGTGAGATTCATTCATCATTCGTAGATCACCATTTCGATTTAGGGGTATGGTGTCAATGGTTAGCATGGAGGTCTCCAAAACCTTAGGTCCGGGTTCGAGTCCTGGTACCCCTGCCATTAATTACTTGGATCGGCTGAGTGGCCGCTCAAATGGCCCCGGCGAAATGATTGGGTCGTTCGAATAGGAGAAGCAATCGTGTCAGAAGCAGTGTCCGGCCTGGAAAAAGGCAAGAGTAAGGAGAGCGTCGGCGAATTTGTCCGAAAGACGCGCGAGGAAATGACCCGCGTCAGCTTTCCGTCAAGCGACGATGTCAAAAAGACCACGATGATCGTTATCATCAATGTTCTTTTCTTCGCGGTCTTTCTCTTTCTGATCGACAGATTCTGGATCTATTTTCTCGAAGCGATCACGTGGGTCGTTAACCGGATCGCCGGTATTTAAGGATATTTGAGATGAAGCAGTGGTATTTTATCCACACATACTCGGGACACGAAAATAAGGTCGTCGAAAGCCTTAATGCCCGTATTCGCGACATGGAGCTTGCCGAGCAGATCACCGGCGTCGTGCTTCCGAAAGAAAAGGTCGTCGAAATGCGGGGCAATAAAGAGCACGTTTCCGAACGGATGTTCTATCCCGGATACGTCCTCGTCGAGATCGAGTGTGACGAAAAGGGCAAGATACCTGACAACGTGTTTCACGCGATCAAATCGACGCCGAAGGTCACCGGTTTCCTCGGCGGTAAGCAGCCGACGCCGCTTACACAGGAAGAGGTCGACCAGATCGTACGCAATATTGAGGTCGCGACCGAAAAGCCGAAACCGAAGTTCACCTATCAGGTAGGCGAGGTGGTAAGGATCAAGTCGGGGCCGTTTGCGAGCTTCACCGGCAAGGTCGAAGAGGTGAACGAGGACAAGAATACTCTGAAAGTATCGATCACCATCTTTGGCCGTTCAACGCCGTACGAACTGGCGTTTCTCGAGGTCGAGAAGGTGACTTTCGCTGAAGAAGAATAAATGAGGACATTTTCGGGTTCGCCCGAGATCGTTAATCGAAAAGACAATGGCAAAGAAGATAGAAGGCTACATCAAATTACAGATACCGGCGGGTAAGGCAAACCCGGCTCCGCCGATCGGTCCCGCATTGGGCCAGCACGGCGTCAACATCATGGAGTTCTGCAAGGCGTTCAACGCAAAGACGCAGAACGATGACCCGGATATGAAGATCCCGGTCGTCATCACGGTCTATGCCGATCGTTCGTTCACGTTCGAGACCAAAACACCACCGGCCGGAGATCTGCTCCGCAAAGCATCCGGCATCCCGAAGGGCTCAGGCAAGCCGAACAAGGAAAAGGTCGGAACGATCACAAAGGCTCAGATCGAAGAGATCGCGAAGAAGAAGATGCAGGACCTCAACACGACCAATCTCGAATCCGCAATGCGGACGATCGAGGGCACGGCGAAGTCGATGGGCCTGACGATAGTTTAGGCAGAAGGCAGCGGCTCTTGGCAGAAAAGCATAGCTTTTGACGGTCAACCGCGACTGCCAACCGCCAATATTCAAGAAAGGGAGGATGACTCGCTCATCCGTTAGCACCTGGAGGTAAAATGAAACGAGGCAAGAAATATCTTGCGGCTCTGGAGAAGATCGAGCCGAACAAGAAGCACACGCTTGAAGAGGCGGTCTCAAAACTGAAAGAGATCGCATTTGCAAAGTTTGACGAGACGGTCGAGCTGACGATGTGGCTCGGGGTCGATCCGCGAAAGGCCGATCAGCTCGTTCGCGGGACCATCGTTCTCCCGCACGGTTTGGGCGGGGCTGCGAAAAAGGTCGTTGTCATCGCTCAGGGCGACAAGATCCGCGAGGCTCAGGAAGCCGGGGCGGACGAGGCCGGCGGCGACGACATCGTCGAGAAGATCAAAGGCGGCTGGCTCGATTTTGATGCTCTGATCGCGACGCCCGACATGATGGGCAAGGTCGGCCAGCTCGGTAAGGTCCTCGGTCCTCGAGGCCTGATGCCAAACCCGAAAACAGGTACGGTGACGATGGACGTGAAAACGGCCATCGAAGAGACCAAGGCCGGCAAGGTGGAATACCGCGTCGATAAGACGGGTGTGATCCATTCGCCGGTCGGAAAGGTGTCGTTTGACGAGGCAAAACTTGCCGAAAATACCAAGGTCCTTATCAGCGCGGTAATGAAAGCAAAGCCGACCACCGCAAAAGGCCGTTATCTTAAGAAGATCAATCTTGCAGCGACGATGAGCCCGGGCGTTTTGCTCGACGAGCTCGCGTACGTTTAATAGTGAGGTGCGAATAGAGAAATGAAATCACGAGAAACAAAACAGAAGGACCTTGTCGCCCTCACCGAATCGCTGCAGAAGTCGAAATCGGCGATGGTCGTCAGCTTTAAGGGCCTGTCGGTGACGAAAGACCAGGAATTCCGAAACAGCCTTCGCGAAGCGGGTGCGAAATATCAGGTGGTAAAGAACACCCTTGCACGGATCGCGGTAAAGGGCACTGACTTTGAGCAAGCGACCGAGCATCTGAAGGGCGTTACCGCGATCGCATGGACCGATAATGACCCTGTGGTGTTATCGAAAGCGATCTCGAAGTTCATGAAGGCGAACGCCGACGTTTACACGTTCAAGGCAGGCGTCGTCGACGGCAAGCTGGTCGATCTGGCTCAGGTCACCTCGATTGCAAACCTTCCTTCAAAGGAAGAGCTGATGTCGAAGCTCCTCTATGTGCTCAACGCTCAGGCGCAGCGTATCGTAACGGTCATCAATGCCGTTCCGCGCGACCTGGCGGTTGTGATCAAACAGATCGGCGAAAAGGCTCCATCGGGTGCTCCGTCTGCTGAGGTAAAAGCGGAAGAGGCTGCGCCTGCCGCGGTCGAAGAAACTCCTGCTGAAGCGGCACCGGCAGCCGAAGAGGTTCCGGCGGCTGAGGTGAAGGCTGAAGAGCCCGCACCCGCAGCAGAGGAGGCTCCGGCAGCCGAAGAAGCACCTGCAGAGGCCGCAGCAGAAACCGCACCTACAGACGAGGCGGCCGCGACGGACGCCGCTCCGGATGTGGACGCTCCGGCCGCGGAAGCCGAAGCCGACGACAAAGCGGAATAGTTTTTTGAGGCTCTTTCCCGATGTTTCGGAGATCAGGAGCTTCGATTTTGAAATTGGGCCGAAAGGCTCTAATAGCCGTACTCAAGGAAAACGAGCCGGGCGATTTGTCAGGTCGCCTGTGCTGCTCGGGCCAAACGAAACGGAGATGCACCCGGATCCTTGGTCCCGTGGGTTCTAACGGCAAGAAGCGGTAAATAGTGAGTCGAAAGCAGTTGCCATTTGGACGCTGATCCCGATCCGCTAGTTACTATTTACTAAATTTAGAACCCTGAATAGGAGATAGATAAAGAACATGGCAATCACGAAAGACGAAGTAGTCGAATTTTTGAAAGGTATGACGCTTTTGGAAGCGTCTGAATTGGTCAAGGAACTCGAAGAGGTTTTTGGCGTTTCGGCCGCAGCCGCAGCCGCACCTGTGATGGTCGCAGCCGCAGCCGCAGGCGACGGCGGTGCACCCGCAGCCGAAGAGAAAGATTCCTTTGACGTTGTCCTTACGGCAGCCGGCGGCAACAAGATCGCCGTCATCAAGGTCGTTCGCGAGATCGTCGCAGGACTCGGGCTGAAAGAGGCCAAAGACCTTGTTGACAGTGCTCCGAAACCGCTGAAGGAAGGCGTTTCGAAAGACGAGGCCGAAGAGATCAAGGCCAAGTTGACGGAAGCCGGAGCATCGGTCGAGGTCAAATAGTCAACCGAAAAACTAAGAGTCTGGCAGGCATTGCCGCATTTACGCCGTTTTATCGCGGTCGCAAATGCGTCGGTGCCGGCCAGGCCCTCTGAAATCTTGCGAGCCGGTGGTTTGACTGCTATACTGCCAGATAGGCGTATTGGAAGGTGTTTTCTCCACGCTTATCGTCGCAGCGGTATGAGGCGAGGCCAGGCGGCTTTTCCTCAGGGTTTTTACGGGCGATCAAGTCGCAATGGAGAGTCGGTGTCTCTTTTTTGGCACTCTCGAAAATATATATAACGGCATTTAGCTGCTACAAAAGCGGTCTGGGCGGACTTTGCCCTCGACCGCATTTGCCGTCTTTTTCAAAAAGTTTTCGCGGGAGGGCTGGCGATTCCAGAATCCTACCAAGAAAGAACGGATAAATCAACAGGTTTTTTTTCCGCAGGGATCTCAATTATATGATCAATAATCCGCTACAAATCAACTCGATCGGACTCGGACGGCGAACAAGCCAATCGCCTGAGCGCGTAGATTTTTCAAAGATCTATACGACCGCCCAGATACCGAACCTGATCGAAGTTCAGCGGGAGTCATACAACCGCTTTCTTCAAATGGACCTGATTCCCGAAGAACGCGACCATATCGGACTCCAGTCTGTATTCCAATCGATATTTCCGGTCTCGGATTTTCGCGAGACGGCAACGCTTGAGTATGTCGAATACCAGATCGGGAACTGGCAGTGTAAATGCGGCAACCTCGAGGGCCTCGAACACCTTCGGGCGAATTGTAAGAACTGCGGTTCGAAGGTCAAGGTCGATCCGTTCAATCCGGCCGATGTGCTCTGCAACAGCTGCGGAACCTTCAACGCCGTCCGGCCTAACCTTTGCAACAACTGCGGTGAGCCGGTAGGCCTGAAACACAAGCACGACCAGCAGGAATGTCAGGAGCGGGGCATGTCGTACAGCGTTCCGCTGAAGGTCAAGATCCGTTTGACGGTCTTCGACAAGGACGCGGAAACCGGGGTTTCGACAATTCGCGACATCAAGGAAGAGGACGTGTTCTTCGGCGAGATCCCGCTGATGACCGATAATGGAACGTTCATCATCAACGGCACCGAACGCGTCATCGTATCGCAGCTCCATCGCAGCCCCGGTGTTTTCTTCAAGGGCGACCGCGACGAATATCTAGCAAAGATCATTCCTTACCGCGGTTCGTGGGTCGAATTCGAATACGATCAGAAGGGCCTGCTTCATGCCCGCTTAGGGAAGCGAAAGATCCTTGCGACGATCTTTCTCCGGGCACTCGGCCTGTGGCTCAATCCGCAGATCGACATGAAGACCGTCTCCGACACGATACTCGAAGAGGTGGTCAAGAACGCCGAATACGGCAATGCCGAGATCCTGAAGCTCTTCTACGTTGTCGACGATGCCGTTGTCGAAAAGGGCAAGCTCTACGTTAAGGTCAAACGCGAGGGTGAGACACACCTTGCCGGAATGCGAGCCGAAGAGGACATCAAGGACAAGAAAGAAGAGATCACCCGCGTCGGCAAAAAGATCACCAAATCAGCCCTCGCTGACCTGCGTCGGCTCGGGAAAGAAAAGGTCGAGGTCGCGCCGGCTGATTTCGAGGGTGCGTTCGCGGTAAATGACGTCATCAATCTCGAGACCGGCGAGGTCATAATCGAATCGAACACCGAGATCAGCGCCGCCAAGCTGCAGCAGATAATCGAAGAGGGCGTCGAAAGCTTTTCGGTCTTCTTTCCAAAGAACGACACGATCGGCGAGGTCATCTCGAACACGCTCAGAAAAGACGCGATCTCGAAGCCGGTCGATGCCCTGCTCGAGATCTATCGAAAGATGCGTCCGGGCGATCCGCCGACCGTCCCGACCGCCTACCATCTGCTGGAGGGAATGTTCTTTGACACACGGCGATTCGATCTTTCGCGCGTCGGCCGTTTGAAGTTCAACATCAAGATGGGCCGGCCCGAAAAGGACCGCATCAACGATCCGTTGCTCGAAGCAAAAGACTTTATCGAAGTGGTCAACTATCTGCTTCGAATGAAAAGGGACAGCGAACATTATTCGCAGGACGATATCGACCACCTCGGCAACCGCCGCGTTCGCGCGGTCGGCGAATTGCTCGAAAATCAGTTCCGTATCGGCCTTGAGCGGATGGAAAGGGCGATCAAAGAGAAAATGTCCATTCAACAGGACATGTTCACGACAATGCCGCGCGACCTCGTTAACGCCAAGCCGGTGACGGCGGCCGTCCGCGAGTTTTTCGGCTCGTCGCAGCTGTCGCAGTTCATGGACCAGACCAACCCGCTTTCCGAGATCACGCATAAACGACGCCTGTCGGCCCTCGGGCCGGGCGGCCTTTCGCGTGAACGCGCCGGATTCGAGGTCCGCGACGTTCACCCGACCCACTATGGCCGCATCTGCCCGATCGAGACGCCTGAAGGACCGAACATCGGCCTTATCTCGTCGCTGTCATGCTTTGCCCGGATCAATGAGTACGGCTTCATCGAATCGCCCTATCGGAGGGTGGTCGATGGACGCGTGATCGAATATGTAAAGGTGCAGAACGGCGGGGATACCAAATTCAAGCCGCGGGAGCATGTTCCGCTCGAAGACGTCGAGAAAGCGAACAAGAAGGTCGCCAAGGAAGGCGGAAAGATCGCCGAATATGAGCCGTTTCCGTTCTATCTGACCGCATGGGAAGAGGACAAGTGGATCATCGGCCAGGCGAACATCGAACTCGACGCGAAAGGCCACCTCGTAAACGAGCGCAACGCCGCACGTCAGAAAGGCGAGTTCATCACAGCCGACCGTGCCGATATCCAGTACATGGATGTCTCGCCGAAGCAGCTTGTCTCGGTTGCGGCATCGCTTATCCCGTTCCTTGAGAATGACGACGCCAACCGTGCCCTGATGGGTTCGAACATGCAGCGACAGTCGGTGCCGCTGCTGCGGGCAGAATCGCCGTATGTCGGGACCGGAATGGAAAAGATCGCTGCCCGCGACTCGGGTGCGGTCGTTATCGCCAAACGAAACGGCGTAGTCGATTACGTCGATTCGGAACGCATCATCGTCAAAGCAGATCATCACGTCGACGGGACCATCTCGCGCGAGGTGACGGCTGACATCTATTCGCTGGTCAAATTCAAGCGTTCTAATCAGAACACCTGTATCAACCAGCGGCCGATCGTCCAGGTCGGTGAGCGTGTCAGAAAAGGCCAGGTCATTGCGGACGGTCCGTGTACCGATCGCGGCGAGCTTGCACTGGGGCGCAACGTCCTGGTCGCGTTCATGCCCTGGCGAGGTTATAACTTTGAGGATGCGATCCTTGTTTCGGAACGCCTCGTCAAGGACGACTATTATACGTCGATCCACATCGAGGAACTCGAGATCGAGGCCCGCGATACAAAGCTTGGCCCTGAGGAGATCACGCGTGATATTCCGAACATCGGCGAGAATATGCTTCGCGACCTTGATGAGTCGGGCATTATCCGCATCGGTGCTCAGGTAAAGCCGGGTTCGATACTCGTCGGAAAAGTCACGCCCAAAGGCGAAACGCAGCTGACCGCGGAAGAAAAGCTCCTCCGTGCGATCTTTGGCGAAAAGGCCGGCGACGTCAAAGACGCTTCGTTGACCTGCCCGCCCGGGATCGATGGAACGGTCGTCGACGTTCAGGTCTTTACCCGCAAGGGTCAGGATAAGGATGAACGTTCGCTCGATATCGAGGGAATGGAGGAAGAAGATCTCCGCCGCGACCTTGAGGACGAGATCCGTATTCTACAGGAACAGCGTGACGAGCGTATCTATGAGCTTTTCGAAGGCCGCAAGCTGACCAAGGACCTGCTCGAAGGCAAAGAGGTCATTGTCAAAAAGGGGACCACGCTCAAACGTGACCTTTTGACCGGTATCTCGACCAAGCTGCTCAAGAACGCCGAAGTTTCGTCAGGAAATATCGACATCAAAGGCGAGATCAAAGAGTACGAACAGCGTACCGAACGTCAGATCAGCATCCTCTCGGACATCTACGACGAGAAGATCACCAAGCTGAAACAGGGCGACGAACTGCCTCCGGGCGTTATCAAGATGGTCAAGGTCTTTGTCGCGATGAAGCGTAAGCTCTCGGTCGGCGACAAGATGGCCGGACGCCACGGAAACAAGGGCGTTATCGCACGCATCCTGCCCGAAGAGGATATGCCCTATCTGCCGGACGGAACTCCGGTCGAGATCGTACTCAATCCGCTCGGCGTGCCGTCGCGTATGAACGTCGGGCAGATCCTTGAGACCCACCTCGGCTGGGCCGCCCGCGTGCTTGGGCTCCATTTCGCGACGCCGGTCTTCGACGGCGCGAGCGAACACGAGATCAAAGAGTATATCGGCCAGGCGAATGACCGGTACGACGAACTTGGTTTGCCGCCATCGGTCGGGCCATCGGGTAAGACGAGGCTCTATGACGGGCTAACGGGTGAGCAGTTCGAGCAGAAAGTGACCGTCGGTTACATATACATGCTCAAGCTCTCGCACCTTGTGGACGATAAGATCCACGCTCGTTCGATCGGGCCGTATAGTCTGATCACGCAGCAGCCGCTCGGCGGTAAGGCGCAGTTCGGCGGCCAGCGTTTCGGCGAGATGGAGGTTTGGGCACTCGAGGCTTATGGTGCCGCCCATATCCTGCAGGAACTGCTGACGTGCAAATCGGACGATGTCGCGGGCCGCTCGAAGATATATGAAACGATCGTCAAGGGCGTTTCAAACTTTGAGCCCGGCATACCGGAATCATTCAACGTGCTTGTACGCGAGCTGCAGAGCTTGTGCCTCGACGTCGAGCTGATCCAGGAAGATGAGATCGACCCCGATGAGATCGCCGCGGGCGTTGATGCACTGGTTGGAGTTGATTAGTTTAGTGCGGACTGCGTATTGCCGAATGCGGAACTCTTCGTTCCGCACTCCGCTCTCCGCATTCCACAATGGAGAAAAGAATGTTTCGATTCAATAACGAAAGCAAGACGCAATTGACCACAAATTACGAAGCGATCCGCATCAGCCTCGCTTCACCGGACAAGATCCGATCGTGGTCGCATGGCGAGGTCACAAAACCGGAAACGATCAACTACCGAACTTTCAAGCCGGAGCGCGACGGACTGTTTTGTGCCCGCATTTTCGGCCCGGTCTCGGACTGGGAGTGTCTGTGCGGCAAATACAAGCGGATGAAGCATCGCGGTGTGATTTGCGATAAATGCGGCGTCGAGGTCACACAGTCGAAGGTCCGCCGTGAGCGGCTCGGGCATATCGAGCTTGCAAGCCCATGTTCGCACGTTTGGTTCTTCAAAGGGCTGCCTTCGCGGATCGGGCACCTTCTCGACATCACGCTTCGCGATCTTGAGAAGATCCTCTATTTCGAGACCTACATCGTCATCGATGAAGGCGATGTCCCTGACCTGAAACAGAAGGACCTTGTCACCGACGAGCGTTATCGCGAATTGACACGAGATTACCCCAATCAGTTCGTTGCAAAGATGGGTGCCGAAGCGATCAAAGAACTTCTGATGAAGATCAACGTCGAGGAACTCGTTGAAGAGCTTCGTCAGAAGATGCGCGAAGAGACATCGCAGCAGAAAAAGCTGAAATACTCCAAGCGTCTAAAGGTCGCCAATTCGTTCCTTCGTTCGGGCAATTCGCCCGAATGGATGATCCTTGACGTGATCCCGGTGATCCCGCCCGAGCTTCGCCCGCTTGTGCCTCTTGATGGCGGACGCTTTGCGACGTCAGATCTCAACGACCTTTACAGGCGTGTGATCAACCGCAACAACCGTCTCAAGAAGCTCATCGAGCTGCGTGCTCCTGAGGTCATCGTTCGAAACGAAAAGCGGATGCTGCAAGAGGCCGTCGACGCATTGTTCGACAACGGCCGCCGCGGCCGCGTGCTTCGCGGAGCCAACAATCGTCCGCTGAAATCGCTTTCCGGCACGCTCAAGGGCAAACAGGGCCGCTTCCGTCAGAATCTGCTCGGCAAACGTGTCGACTATTCGGGCCGTTCGGTGATCGTCGTCGGGCCGGAACTCAAACTCCATCAATGCGGCCTTCCGAAAAAGATGGCGCTCGAGCTTTTCAAGCCGTTCATTTACAACAAGCTTGAAAAGGACGCTCATGCGGCTACCATCAAACAGGCCCGGGAAATGGTCGAACACCAGGAACCGATCGTCTGGGACATCCTCGAAGAGGTGATCCGCGAACATCCTGTCCTCCTCAACCGTGCGCCGACGCTTCACCGCCTCGGTATCCAGGCTTTCGAGCCCGTGCTTGTCGAGGGCAAGGCGATCAAGATCCATCCGCTCGTCTGTACCGCGTTCAACGCCGACTTTGACGGCGACCAGATGGCCGTCCACATTCCGCTCTCGGCCGAAGCTCAGATCGAAGCGAGCGTCCTGATGCTTGCGTCGAATAACCTGCTTTCGCCGGCTTCGGGCCAGCCGATCACGGTACCGTCGCAGGACATCGTCCTCGGCTGCTATTACCTTACGCTTGGCCGCGACGAAATGCGGGGCGAAGGCAAGGCCTTCAACTCGGTCGATGACGTGCTGCTTGCTTTGGACGCAGGCGTGATCGAAACGCAGACCAAGATCAGGCTGCGTTGGCGCGGCGACCTGATCGACCTTACGCTCGAACACAGTCCGCAGGACGTTCTGCGGGCGACGATCCGCGAGAATGTCGATCGCGTGATCGATACGACCGTCGGCCGTGTCATTCTTAATGAACGTCTGACGCGCGACGGCCTGCCGTTCGTGAACGGAACGCTCAAGAAGAAAGGCCTGCAGTCGCTGGTCAGCTTCTGTCACCTCAAGCTCGGACGCGAACACACCGTTGCCCTGCTTGATGACCTCAAGACGATGGGCTTCCTTTACGCGACCAAGTCGGGCATGTCGATCGGCATCGACGATATGGTCACGCCGGCCAGCAAGAAGGGCATCATCGAAGAAGCCCGTGTCGAGGTCGATAAACTTCAGAAGCAGTACGAAGATGCGACCATGACCAACATGGAGCGCGAAAACAAGGTGACGGCGATCTGGTCAGATGTTACAGACCGCGTCGCTAAAGAGATGTTCCTTGCCATGCATGCCCGCGAAGATGAGCGAAAGGAATTGAACCCGATCCTCGTCATGGCCGATTCCGGTGCTCGTGGTTCGGATGCTCAGATCCGTCAGCTTGCAGGAATGCGCGGCCTCATGGCCAAGCCTTCAGGCGAGATCATCGAAACCCCGATCGTTGCGAATTTCCGCGAGGGCCTCAACGTGCTGCAGTACTTCATCTCGACGCACGGCGCTCGTAAGGGCCTTGCCGATACGGCTTTGAAAACGGCCGACTCGGGTTATCTGACCCGCCGCCTCGTCGACGTCGCTCAGGACGTGATCGTTTCGGAAGAAGATTGCGGAACGCTCCGCGGCGTATGGGCCGAGGCGATCATCCGCAACGGTGAGGAGGTCGAATCGCTCCGCGACCGCATCGTCGGCTGTACATCGCTCGACGACATCATCGATCCGGTCGATGGCACCAAGATAGTCGATGCCAACGTCGAGATCGACGAAGATCTCGCCGCAGCCGTTCAGCTATCGGGCCTTTCGAAGATCCGAATCCGCTCGGCTCTCACTTGCGAAAGCCGCCGCGGCATCTGCGTCAAATGTTACGGCCGCAACCTTGCGACCGGCGAGACGGTCGAGATCGGTGAGGCGGTAGGTGTTATCGCTGCCCAATCGATCGGCGAACCGGGAACCCAGCTGACGATGAGAACCTTCCACGTCGGCGGTACCGCACGTCTCGAACAAGAGACGAAACACGCCGCCGCTATGGACGGGACCGTTAAGTTCATTGACGATTGGAAGGTGATCAAGAACCGTAAAGGTGAAATGATCTCGATGAAACGCCAGCCTTCGGAACTCGGCCTCATGGACGAGCGCGGACGCGAGGTCGCACGCTATAAGATCGTTTACGGCGCGCAGCTTCACGTCAAGGATGGCCAAAAGGTCAAAGAGGACGACATGCTTGCCACGTGGGATCCGTTTACGTTCGCGATCCTCACCGAGGTATCGGGAACCGTGAAATTCCAGGACCTGAAGGAAGGCAAGACGGTCGAACAGGAGGTCGATAAGGTCACGGGCCAGATCCGGCTTGTGGTCAAAGATTCGGACGAAAAGAATCAGCCGCGTCTTGAGATCCGCCTTGGCAACAAGGTCCAGAAGACTTACCAAATGCCTATCCGGGCGAACCTTCAGGTGACGGACGGGCAGGCGGTCGAGGCCGGCGACGTCATCGCCAAGATCCCGCGTGAGACCACAAAGACGAAAGACATCGTCGGCGGTCTGCCGCGTGTCGTCGAGCTTTTCGAAGCACGGCGTCCGGGTGAGACGGCGGTGATGTCCGAGATCGATGGGTCGGTCACGCTCGGGACGATCTCAAAAGGTAAGCGAAAGATCATCATCACCGGCGAGGACGGTGCGGAACGCGAATACGATATCCCACGCGGTACGCATATCAACGTCCAGGACGGCGATCACGTCAAGGCAGGCGAACCGCTGATGGACGGGCCGCTCAATCCGCACGATATTCTTCGCGTTCTCGGGACCGAGGCGTTGCAGAACTACCTCGTTTCTGAGATCCAGGAAGTCTACCGCCTGCAGGGTGTGAACATCAACGATAAGCATATCGAGGTGATCGTTCGTCAGATGCTGCGGTGGGTCAAGATAAAGGAGGTCGGCGATACCGAATTCCTGATGGAAGAGCAGGTCGACCGATTCCGTTATGAGGACGAGAACCGCCGCGTTTCAGAGGAAGGCGGCAAGACCTCGGTCGGCGAACCTCTTCTTCTCGGCATCACCAAGGCGTCGCTGTCGACCGATTCGTTCATCTCGGCGGCCAGCTTCCAGGAAACGACGCGGGTCTTGACCGAAGCCGCTATCTCGGGCCGTGTCGATTACCTTCGCGGCTTGAAAGAGAACGTGATCATGGGACGCCTTATCCCGGCCGGAACCGGTATGAAATATTACCGTAACGTCCGGATCGCCCCTGACGCGACCGAGAACCGTAAGCAAGAGGACGAATTTGACGAGCTCGAGAATATTCGCGGCGGCCTGGACCTTCCGCCGCTCGCCGGAATTCCGGGTGTCGAGGACGTCGAACTTGACGAGGACCTCGATCTCGATGATGAATCGGCAGATCTCGAAGAAGAGGAATTCGACATCGACGAGGCTATGAAAATAGAACTCGACGATGATGACGAGATATAGTTCGTTGGCCGATGACGCCGCACCGGCGGTCTTACGCAGAATAACAAAGCCCTGGCCATTACCGGCCGGGGCTTTTGTTTGCTCAGTTCGCCGTTGCCGATCGGTGCGCGGCGACGATCGGTAACGAGGTCGATCGAACGGCGGGATCAGAGTTGGCACGACGCCGCGGCTCCATCATGGTTCAACACCTATTGCGTCAGATGACCGGGACAAAACGCTCATGTACTTTTGTCCAGAGCTCGTCGGCAAGTTTCTTGCGATCGATGTTCAGCACCGGCTCATCGCCAAATGTAACGACGGCCGTGAACTCGCGGATCTTGAACAACCGATACATATGCGCCAAGAAGGTCGTATCGTCCCACCAGCAAACGACCTCGCTTGCGGTCGGGCCGCCGGGCGGCGTCCGGTACGAGATCGAGGCATACGACACGGGCAGATCGGTCTTTGCCGCAAACTCGAAAAATGAAGAGTTAAAAGGCAGTATCTCTTCGCCCTTTGTGCTCGTCCCTTCCGGAAAGACGATGACGCCTTCGCCGTCACTGAGTCGTTGTATTATCTCGGCTCCGGCCCGCGGTATATCGCGGCGGTTCTTTCGGTCGATGAAGATGATGCCCATGTCCCGGACGATCCTGCCTGCCAGAAACCAGTCCTTTATCTCGTGCTTGGCAACGAAGACGCCCCGGGCAACGGCACGGAGGGCCGCGATGTCGACATAGCTCAGATGATTTGAGACCAGGAAGAACGGTGGCTTTGGCGCCTCGCCGATCACCTCGATCTTCATACCCGAAACGACGACGAAGCTGCGGGTCCAGAGCTCGAAAGCAAGCTGCCGCCAATATAGTTTGTTAGGGATAAAGAACGAGGTGATCCACCACGCACCGTAAAGTCCGAACGTAGCCATAACGAACGAAACGAATCTGACCGTTGCTCTGATATCTTTCATTGCGGGGTGAAGCGATCTGCGGCCGGTGAAGCGTACCCATTTCCTTTGCAGGCGATCACGGCTCTTCTTTCTCGATCTTGATGAAATTGTAACGCAGCAAAACCCGCATCGGCAATGTTTTGCCTCCCCGCTCGGCCGGCCGCCAGTTCATCGTCCTGATCGCTTCGGCGACCGATTCGTCGAGGCCGTATCCGGCCCAGCGAACGATATCGATCCTGAGGATGTTGCCCGACCCGTCAATGTCGACCTCGGCGTCGACCGTTGCCCGAATTCCGAAAAGATAAGCCTGCGGCGTATAGACCGGTTTGATCCGCTTGTAAGGTATCGGCGGACGAATGCCTGCGGCCGTGGCCGATTCGGGGTCGAGCGCCTGTATCGCCTGTCCGCTTGACGGAAGGGCGACGTCGTTCTTGTAAGCGTCGGCGATGACCTTGCGCAGCTCGGCCGCGATCGGCAAGGCGGAATCGAAAAGCAGGCGATTCGCCTCCTGCGGCGAGGCCGCTTCCTCATCGGCCAGCCTCCAGTGAACCAGCCTGCCGGTGCGCGCACTTACAACGAAAACGCTCGCTGCCGCTTCGTAATACTGGGCCTTTTTAAACGAACTTCTCCGCTGGTTCGTCACCGCGGTGATGATGAATATGTCGCACCCGATAACGGCTCCGGCCTGCTGGGCCTCACGGGCCGCCATGTTCAGCGGATTTTCGACCGCAACGGTCTCGAAAGCGATCCTGGCTGCGTCGCTGTCAACGATCTTTAGCCCGGTGCTGCCGACAGCGTCTGACAGCCGCTGTTTGAATTCGGCATTCGCGGGGTCGTTCTCAGGCGTTATGAAGGCGAGCTTTTGCGCATGGCCGCTGACGGCGAAAAGTGTTGCCGCGGCCGCGAGGACGAGACCGCGAACCGCAGCCGCCCGCAGCGTGCTTCGTTGCCCGGCCTGCTGCATTTGCGCTCGGAAGACTTCGGTCATGGTCAGGAATGATAAAGGCGTGAGACTTCGTCCTTCAATTCGTCGGCGAAACAAAGCCGGTGGATCCGATAGCCTTTCTGGAGCCCGCGTACCGCCGAACTGACCTCCGATATTTCGCGTATCTCCGGATGGGCAAAGCCGTCTTCGACGTAGATCAGATCCTTTGGTTTCGCATCGTCCTTGATGTAAAAATTGTGCGCGACATCGCCGCCCTTATCCTCGATCACATAGTGGTCAGGGTCAAGGCCTTGCTTCTCTGCGATCGCCCGCACCGCGTTGACGAACCCGTCGCGTTCGCCTTCCGGCATGTCGAGATCGAATGCTTTGAACAAACGTCGATCGATGAACCGGCCGGCGAGATCGGCAAGCACCGCGTCATCCGAGGCTTTCCATCGCTTAATGTGAAAAAGCACGTCCGAATCGTCAAGCGCCAGATGTTCGTCGAGCGAGAGGCTCTCTCTGTTCAGGATACGTTCAAAGGGCGTTCCCGGAACGAACCACACAGTCTCGCCTGCAGCGTATAGATCGAGGGCTCGGCGAAGCAGCGATTGGAGCACGGCCTCAGCGGCTCGGAGCGAGCGATGAAAATAGACCTGTCGAAACATGTAATAGCGCGCCTGAAGGTAATCTTCGACCGCATAAATGCCCGGAGCCGAAACATAGAGCTGATCGGCCGCCTCGTTGATCTCGATCGACTTGATGATCCACTCAAGGTCGTAAACGCCGTATTTCACGCCCGTCATCAGCGAATCGCGAAGCAGATAATCCATCCGGTCAACATCCAGCTGTGACGAGACCAGCTGCGAAAGCGCCATCGGGCGAAATGTGCCGCGAATGATATCGGCGATCCGGGCAGGCAGGCCGGCGTCGAATGCTTTTAGAAGCTGTCCGACGCGGGTCGAATCGCTCAAAACGGCCTCGACCGTAAAATCCTCGTGATGAAAATGCAGGATCGATTCGATAACGTGCGAGAAAGCCCCGTGGCCGATGTCGTGAAGCAAAGCTGCCAGCCGAACCGCGGTCACGTCTTCGGGGGCGAGCGCGTAGCTGATCCCGAGCTTCTCGAGAAGGCGAGTGGCGAGATGAAACGCACCAAGGCTGTGCGTAAATCGCGAATGCTCGGCGCCCTGATATGCAAAATGAGCAAGGCCAAGCTGGCGAACGCGTCGCAGCCGCTGAAACTCGGGCGTATCGATGAGCGAGACGATCAGCGCACCTTCAGGCGTATTCGTCCTTACGCGTATTATATTGTGTACCGAATCGCGGTAAATTCTCTCGGACAGTGTCGTGCCTCCAGCGGGACCTTGGCGATGCTGAATTGAATGAATCAATCTTAACAAATCTCCCTTAAAACGCTACCGCAAAGACTTGTCCGGTGCTATAATCCGTTGGTATCAACATCCCAAAGCTGTATTCCCTGGAGGTCAGTATGAATCCGTCTTTTCCAGCATTTTCTTCGCTGACGAAGAAGTGCCTTTTTCTCGCCGCCGCAGTCGTATTTCTGACCCAAACGTCTCTCGCCAGTACGATCTCCGGTTTTGTTTATACCAAGAATCGCGTTGCCATTGCCGACATCGACGTCGAATTGCTCAACGAAAACTACCAAAGCCGCGGTAGGACCAAAACCGATAGCTCGGGGCGCTATACGTTCACCGGGCTTGCCGACGGTTACTACACTATCAGGGTGATGCCGTTTCGCTATGACCTCGAGGATCAGGAAGCGACGCTCGAGGTTACGACGATAAAGATCACCGGATCGGGCCAGGGAAATGCCTATTACACGCAGGACTTTTATCTCTCTCCAAAACGCGGAGGATTAGAGGCCGCCGAATTGGGAGTGGTGTTCGCGCAGGATATACCTAAGGACGCACGTGAGCTGTACGAGGCAGGGCTCGCCAGCTTTTCGCGAAACCGTCCCGATGAGGGCATCGTTGCACTTCGGAATGCGATCACGATATTTCCTACGTATTTCGACGCTCTTGCCCGGCTCGGGCGCGAGATGTTCTCGCGACGACAATATGGCGATTCGGCTCAGATGTACATGAAGGCGGTCGAGGTAAATCCGAAGAGTGCGACATCGCTCTATTACCTTGGTTATTCGCTTCATAACATCGATCGTCAATATAATAAGGCTGCTCTTGTTGCCTTGACCAGCTCGCTGAAACTTGCCCCGGCTTCGCCGCAGGTCTTGTTTCTTACCGGCAAGATACAGCGGATCGAGGGCGATTATGCCAATTCCGAAAAGAATCTTGTTCAGGCGAAGAAACTGACTAAGGCGAATGTGCCCGAGATCCATAGCGAACTCGCACAGCTTTACGGCAATAACCTGAAGAAATATAACGAAGCGGCTGACGAACTTGAGCTTTACTTGAAGGCCAGCAAGGTGGCCGCGGCAGAACAGACCCAGACCCGAAAGATCATTTCGGACCTTCGGGAAAAGGCAAAGAACACGCCGAAGGGCCAATAAGGCCATTCCTCAAGAAAACCGACGCTCGAACTATCGAGGTCCGCCATCGCCAAAGATCAGCGGTCAAAGACGACCAAGAAAAAGGCCCGGTCGTTAAGATCGGGCCTTTTCGTTTCGTCTCCGAGTCGTAGCCAATGCATGACGAAGTATTCTTGTTGAATGGGTTCTGCGTGAAAGATAGCAGGGATACGGAAATGAAAAGAGCCTGTCCGTTTCCAGACAGGCTCGAGTGTCATCTTCTCATCATAGATTAGAAGAAGAAGCGGAAACCGAATCGGACGTCTCTCGGATTCTGGAAGCGGTTCGCAAGACCGTAGTCATTGCGGCGGCCGTTCGCAGCCGAAGTCGTCGGATTCGCGAGGTAGGCAAGAATGTACTGCGTGATGCCAGGGCCGTTGAAGATCGTATCGAATACTTCACCTTCACCGGTACAGGTCGTGCAGCCGTTGGCTGCCAACTGAGCAGCACGGAAGTCAACGTTGCTGATCGTGTTCTGAACGGTCAACACATTCTTTTCGTCAAACAGATTGCGGATGTTGACGAACGGCTCAACTGTGAATCGTCCATCGCGTCCGAATTTGTAGCGGTGGCTGAACGAGAGGTCCGTTTCTGAGAACATCTCGGTACGGCCAAGGTCATTACGTCCGAAAAGGATAGCCGAGGTCACAGCATACTGGGTGTACTGCGTTGTCTGCGGCGTTCCTGACTGGAACGTAGTGAATGCCGAAATGGTCGTGGCGTTGTTGTTCGCGCCAAACCAATTGAACGTGTATCCGCCGTACGCCTTGACGACATGCGGGCGATCGGTTGCGAGCGGTCCGTCGTCCGGATCACCGTTCGCGTTGAAGCCCAACATCGGCAGGTCAAAGAAGCGGTTCACGTTCGGCGACGAACGGCCAAATTCATCTGAGCTGGCCAAACCTGAATAGTTGCCGTACAGACGGCTCCAGGTGTAGCTGGCGTTGAAGAAGTACTTGGTCGCACGCTTGTCGAGGCGAACCTCAACTGCGTCAAAGTCACGGTTGGCTTTCGGACACGGCAGATTTGCTGTGCTCGAGATCTCGCAAACCAGACCAAAGCCCGGGTTGCCGATGATGTAAGCTTCCGAACCCTGATCGTTGAAAACACCTACGTCTTCGATAGCACGGTCAACCTGTTTATGGGTGTAACGGCCGGCGATGACGAAGTTGCTGCCGAGTTCACGCTCAAGACCGAACGTGTATTCGCTCTGGCGAGCGGCTTTGATGTTCGGATCGATCGCACCTGTCGAGAAGATGTCGGCACCTTCACTATTGGTTGCGATACGGAAGTCGAACTGGCAAACCGAATAACCGGGGCCGCCGACGATCGGGCAGGTTCCGCCCAGTACGTCGGGACGTCCGCCGAGGATCGCATTGAACGTGTAGCCCTGATAAGCGGCTCCGCGTGACGGAAGGATCTCGAAATAGTCACGACGGAAGAAGTCGCCGCCAAACGAACCGCGGGGCAATTCGTATTTGAACCGGTCGTAGAACCAGCCGTAGCTACCAAAAAGCTTGGTCTTGCCGTCGCCCGTAAGGTCGAATGCAAATCCAAGACGCGGTGCGATCTTATCGCCCCATCCGAATTCGATAGCCTGTGTGCCGGTTGTTCCGAAGTTAGGAACAACTTCGTTTTCAAAGCGGACGCCGAGGTTAAGCGTCAGACGCTTACTGATCGTCCATGAATCCTGAACGAAGAACGACTGGTTTTTGCTGCTCGCTTCACCGATCGTTCCGAAACGCTGCATAAAGCCCGAACCGAGGTTGCCCGCCGTCGGAGTATTTTCACCGGTCAGGGTGTCGATACCGCGTCCATAGTAGAGCTGGATGATGCCTAGATCGGCATAGCCCTGATCTACCGTGTTGAACAATCGGTTGAACTGGTAACCAACTTTGAAGTTGTGACGGCCAGCGGCCTCGATACCGACGAAACTTGCGTCAATATCAAAGGTCGTACGTGTCGAAACGTCGTAGTTGATCTGGAAGTTGTTCGCGATGTTCTGGAAACCGTTAGTACAGTTCGAACCGGGCGTCGTGCTGGCTGCCCAACCGGCAACACAAACAAAACGCGAGATCCGCGGCAGTCCATACGAGTTCAGCTTTTCGTTCAAAAAGCTTCGGCCCGCACGGAAGTTGAGCACCATCCAGTTGTTTGGTGTATAGGTGGCCTGTCCGTTGAACGAGTTGCTGTTCTGACGGCCGCCCTGCTGTCCGAGGAACTCGGCACCGCGGAGCGAACCAGCCGCCTGCGGAGCACCATTCAAGCCTTCGGTGTTGATCGAGCCGTTGCCCCAGCTGGCGAGACTTCCGCCGGCAAGTGCGCCGCCCGGCAAGACACCTTCCTGAATGATCGGATTATAGAGGAAAGTTCCGTACACACGGAGCTTCGAGAACGGCTGAGCATCGAGACGGAAGAACATTTCATCCGTTCGGATGTTCGAGTTGTACTTGATCGTTTCGCTGATCGCACGGCCATTCGGATTGTTTCCGGTGGTGTAGTAATCAACTGTACGGGTCGTCTCGAAGATCTGCGGAGCATAGATCGCTGAGAACCAGACCTTGCTCTTTACAAGCGGTCCGCTGATGCTCGCAACCGGGAAGAATCCCGTTCCGCCGTCTTTCGCGGGAGTAAAGTACTCCGGAGCGACGGTCGTCGAAAAGCGGTTAAGGAAGTCACGCGGTGCTCCCTGCAGCTGCGACGGAGTGAACGAAACACCAAAGTTTCCGCGCCACTGGTCGTTGCCGCCCGAGGTTACTGCGTTGATAACGCCGCCTGTTGCACCGCCGTATTCGGCGCTGAAACCGGTCGATTTGACCTGTACTTCCTGAAGAAGCTCGAACGGAAGATTGTTGTTCGAGTTGAGCTGGCCGGTTCGGAAGTTAGTCACTTCCTGGCCGTCAACGACGAAAACGTTCTCTGCGCCCGAAGCACCGTCGATCTGGAAACCGGCATTGAGCGGTTCCGGACGAACGTTCGGAGCGATCTTGAGCAAGCTGCCGAACTGCGTTCCGCTCGGGAGCGCCTCGAAAACTCGCTTGGTGATGTTCGTGTCAACCGTATTGTTAGCCGTATCGATGGTCACCGCACTATCTGCAATGACTTCGACCTCGCCGGTAAGACCGGCAACCTGCAATACTGAGTTGATGCTCGTTGCTTTGTCGACCACAACGTTGACCTCTGCTGTTTTTTCAGCAAAGTTCGCCGCCGAGATCGTCACCTTATACGTTCCTGAAGGAACGCCCTGGATGTTTACGTATCCGCCCGACGTTGCGGTAACGGTACGCGAGAAGCCGGTTGTTGTACCGACGCTCTGGACGGTAACGGTGGCATTCGGAACTGCCGCGCCGTTCGCATCCGTAACGGTTCCTTCAATACTGCCCGTCGTTCCCTGACCGAACGCAATCGCCGAAAAGGCGAAGACGAACGCGAGAACGGAGGCTATGAATTTGAAGTTCTTATTCATTTTTTTCTCCTGTAGAAAATTATAGGATCACATTGAGCGGGGTCTGTTCCCGTGGACATTAAAAGCTCAAGAATCAAGCCTCACTCAATTATTTCAAGGTCCGGATATACCGGACCCATCAAAATTGTCAGTTGGTTTTTATTATTGACCGGCAACCGCCGTGTCGCAGAATTCAACCAAACAATAGTAGGCTGGGAAACAATTTCACCAACACCACGCTCTGTTCTTATTTATTGCAAGCACTGTGCCACATTGAAAACGGCGAAAATACCTTGTTTTTTCGCTGTTTTTGACGTTTTAACAGCGTGTTTCACCTTGGAATATCCAATTTTTTGAATTTCGCTACAGATAACTGAACTTCCTCAGAAATTCAGCAAATGCCCGAGTTTTTCTTTTTTCGTCTTAAGGTAATGGGCGGCAGGAGCCTCTGACTCGATCTCGATCGGAATTCGTTCGATGATCTCGAGTCCGGCTTCTTCGAGCGCGTTGAGCTTGTCGGGGTTGTTTGAGATGACGCGAACCTTGCAAAGTCCAAGGTCAAAGAGTATTTCGGCACATTGTCGGTAATCGCGCGCGTCGATAGCGAATCCTAGCTTTTCGTTCGCTTCGACCGTGTCGGCACCTTCGTCCTGGAGCGCGTATGCGCGTATCTTGTTGATGATGCCGATACCGCGGCCTTCCTGCTGCTGATAAACGATCGCTCCGCGGCCTTCGGCCTCGATCATTTCCATCGCACGATGCAGCTGCGGCCCGCAATCGCATTTTATCGAACCGAAGACGTCGCCGGTCAGACATTGCGAATGAATGCGGACAAGCGTCGGAACGTCAGGCCGCATCTCGCCTTTGTAAAGGACCACAAACTCCTCGTTGCTGCTGAGCGAACGGTAACCGGCGATCTCAAAGTCGCCGATCTGCGTCGGCAGCTTGGCTTTCGCGACCTTCTCGACCGTGATCTCTCGCGGGCGGGGCGGGCAATCGTTGTTCGCTGCGGTCAAATCCTGTATCTCCACGAATCCTTGATCAAACATATCATTATACCCCTTTGGATCGGCTATTGGTAACAATGTATTCGCGCAACCGAGGTTATCAGTTGCATTGACCCGAGAAATAGAAAAAGCCGTCCGCAAGATCTCTCCTGCGAACGGCCGGGTGTGGGGCACTTACTTTAATGTCTATTCCGGATCTTTCTTTTTGCCGGATTCTTCGGCCTGGTCGTCGTCGGCTTTCTTTTCTTCGTTGTGAGCAAAGACCGCACCGTCGCTGGTGCCAAATATCTTTGCAAAAAGATTGCTCAGGACCTCAGATATGGTCGACGGCTGAGTTTCGCTCACGATCACTTCGGCCTCTTGCTCGGCAAAAGCGAGATCGAGTCTGACAAGTTCGGCCGTCACGTGGCGGCAGAACGAGCAATCGACCAAATGGGCGACCACCGGCTTTGCCTCGCGTTCGGTCAAAACGCCTTCGGTAAAGGCCGCCAGGAGGTCGTCATCCATGTGCGGGCCATTCGCTACAGAACTTCCGGGAGCGTTACGCGAGTTAAGATATCGGCCAAGCAAGTTCTCCATGCGGGCTGCCATTTCATCTGTTTTCCCTTTGTTCGTCATGATGATACTTGACCTCCGTAAGTCAGACGTAACCTCGTATCAATATTTGCTTAACTTTTTTGTCGATCCTGAAAAAAGTTCGTTTTTTTCTCAAATCGGCTACGCTGACGAAAGGCTTCCGAAGATGCTGCCTCCTGACAGATCTTGTGTAGCGAGTTCGAGGCAGATCTCGACCTCTTTGGCCGAAAGCGAATGAGCCGTCTCAAGCTCGGTCTTGAAAAGCTCCAGCGTTTTTGAATAACTCTTTTCAAGCCAACGCATTACGGTCGATTCATGGGTCCGTCCGCCGCCATCCTTCGACTGCGACCGCCTTTGGAACCAGCCTCTTAGCGGCGATGCCTCATTCTCGACAAGGCGTGCGATCTCGCGGAGCTTGAGGTTTTCGACGTGATAATAGAGCAGCAAGAGCTTTTCGTGATCTTCGAGCGATTCGAATGCCGTCCTGATCGCCGCTACGGTCGCTTTTCGGTACCGTTCGCGCGAGATGTGATCGATCATCTCGGCTTCGCCGCCCGGAGCCGCTTCGGCAAAGCTTGCATGCGCCGCGCCTTCTCCGACGGTCTCCGTCATTTCGTCGAGCGAGACCTCGTCATGGCTTGCGCGGTGAAGATCTACCAGTGAATGCCAGATGACCGTACGAAGCCATCCGCGAAGCGACCCGCGGCCGCTGTAGGTCGAAAATTTCGAAACGCGTTCACCGTCGACTACGCGTGTCCCGTAAAGTTCGACGTAAACGGTATCAATAACGTCCTGCGCATCGACGTCCGTCTTGGCGAGGTGGCGGGCAACCCGTTCGAGATACGTGCGGTGCTGCTGGTCAAATTCCCACCAGGCGCGTTCATTGCCGTTGGCACATGCCAGCGCCAAAAAAAGATCGTCGATCTGTATCTCGCCCAGGAACGCCCTGACCTCGTCGGGCGTGACCGGTTCGGACCGATCAAGAAGCAGATATTTTGTTAGGGTCTTATTGAGCGATGCGGCAAACACGTCAAACTGCAGGCCGTAATTCGGAGCGTTCTCGGCGCACCGGTCGAACAGTTCGCGAACCGTCGAATCGATCTCTTGGTTTAGACGTGCGTCGGTCATAGGGTCGCAGGGAGACGTGCGAGACATTATATCGAAAGTTCAAACATTAGACCAATTACACTTCCGGGACTGGGATGTCGTGACCGGGGCGTGCTTTTTTGCCGGCTTTTGGCGACCTATCGAACCGCATCGGTATCAAGCTCTGCGGTTCCAAGCCGGGCCGGGCCGTCGAATTCCGAGCCTGAATACTGGAGCTGATAAAGCCTCCAATAGAGTCCGCGCTCAAGCAGAAGTTCATTGTGTGTGCCGCTTTCACGCAGTTCCCCATGGTGTAGGACGAGTATGCGGTCGCATTTTTGTATTGTCGACAGCCGATGGGCAACGACCAGCGAGGTGCGCCCTGTCATCACCCGCTCGACCGCCTGCTGGATAAGCTGTTCGGTCTCGGTGTCGATCGAGCTTGTCGCCTCATCGAGGATCAGTATCTTCGGATCGAACGCGAGCGCGCGTGCGAACGAGATAAGCTGCTTCTGGCCGACCGAGAGGCCCGCGCCCCGTTCACGAACGCGAAAATCGTATTTCCCCTCCAGATCATTTATGAACTCGTGAGCGTGGACCTCTTTCGCCGCCCATTCGATACGTTCGGTGCCGATCGCTTTGCTGCCGAGCCTGATGTTATCGGCGACCGTGCCGCTGAAAAGAAAAACGTCCTGAAGAACGACGGCGAAGTTGGACCGCAGGTCATTCAGGTCCCAGTCGCGAATGTCCACGCCGTCGAGCAAGATCTTGCCTCGCTGGACGTCGTAAAACCTCATCAGCAAGTTGGTGATCGTCGTCTTGCCCGAACCGGTGTGTCCGACCAGGGCAACGCTTTCGCCGGGTTCGATCTTGAACGAGACATCCTTCATCACCCATTCCTTGTCTTTGTAGGCGAACCAGACGTTCTGAAACTCGATGTGCCCGGCCGCTTTTTCGCGTTTTTTCGGGTCCGCAGGGCTCTTCATCGCGATATCCAGATCGAGGAGGATGAATATCCGGTGCGAAGCGACGATCGCGGCCTGAAGGACATTGAATTTATCTGAAAGATCGCGGATCGGCTGAAAAAGCTGAAGCGAGTATTGAATGAACGAGGCAAGGATGCCGACCGAAAGGCCGGCGCCCGCCGCCGACATTCCGCTGAGATATTCATACCCGAAAAAAAAGATCACGACCGCAATGCCGACCGCACCGATAAAATCGACCAGCGGATAGAATATCGAATAGTAATAGATGGTCTCGATATTCGCTTTGCGGTAATCGTCATTTATCGCTGCGAAACGCTCTTCGGCCTTCTTCTCGGCGTTCATCAGCTGAACCGTCTGAGCGCCCGAAATATACTCCTGCAGAAAGGCATTTAGCCTGGCGTTGCGAGTTCGAACTTTGTCAAAGCCGATGCGGGCATGCTTTCGGAACCAATTCGTCGCGGCGAAAAGCAGCGGAACCGTTACCAGCGATACGATGGCAAGTTTCCAGTCGATAGCGAACATCCACGCGATGATGGCAACGATGATCACAAGGTCGCCGAGCACGTCGATAACGCCCGACGTGAACATCTCGTTAAGCGCGTCTACGTCCGATGTGATCCGCGTGATGATGCGGCCGACCGGATATTTGTCGTAGTAGGCGACTTCCTGCCTTTGAAGCTTCGAGAATATCTCGCTCCTCAGGTCGAACATCACCCGCTGGCCGACCTTGTTGAGCAATATCTCCTGGATATACGAAAAGATGAAGCGAAAGAGAAATACGCCAAAAAAGGCGAACGCAAAGAGCCAGATGCCGTCAGTATTTCTGGGCGTGATGAAATCATCGACCGCGACCTTTGTGAAATATGGCTGCGTGCTTATAAGCACGTTGCTCAGCAGCGTTAGGACCAGGGCCGCGGCGACGAGATGGCGGTACGGGCGAAGGTAACGAAGCAGGCGCCGGGCAACACGCAGGTCATAGGTTTTCCCGATCGCCTCTTCTTCGTGATATTTTTTTACTTCGTCCGACACTTTGAATTCTCGATTTTAGATTGGCATTTCGCGATATGCCAATCTAGAATCCAAAAACAGTTGTGAACCGGTTCATCGATGAAAAAAAGGACAACTGGCAGAGGCTCGAAGATCTGCTCGGGATGCTTCGCGGCACGAGCCTGCGCGGTCTGACGCGGATGGAGGTCCGCGAGTTTGGCGAGTTGTACCGCCGCACGGCGACCGACCTCGCTATAGCCCGCGCCGAGACGCGCGACCCGAAGCTGATCAATTATCTGAACAGCCTCGTGATCAGGGCCCACGGCAAGATCTATCGTGCCGAAGGCGACGGCCTCGGTGTCATCCGCCGTTTTTTTGGCTACGAACTGCCGGCCGCCTTTCGCGGCACCTTGCCATTCACCGGCCTCGCATTCGGCTTTTTCATGTTCTTCGCCGTGGCCTCGTTCTTACTTTGCCTTTACGACCCGGCGTTTTCGAACCTTCTCGGCCTCAGCGACATCGAGGCCGCCGCCGGATCGAACACGCAATGGTGGACCGAACTAAATGCGGCGAACCAGATAGGGTCGAGCGCGATCCTGACAAATAATATTCGCGTTGCCTTTTACGCATTCGCTCTGGGCGCTTTTTTCGGCATCGGTACGCTGTACGTATTGTTGATAAACGGCCTCAGCATCGGCGGCGTGCTTGGCGTTTGTTATCGGGTAGACCCCAACTTCGGAAATCTACTGGTCGATTTCATGGTTGCTCACGGGGTGGTCGAGCTGTCATGCATCTTTATCGCCGCGGGTGCGGGGATGTCGATCGGTTACGCGATCATCGATCCGGGCGATCTGACGCGCGGCCAGGCTTTGAAGTTTCGCGGTCGCGAGGCGGCAAAGCTCGTCGTCGGTGTTGCGTTGTTTCTCTTTGCTGCCGGTATCATCGAGGGTTTCATCTCACCCTCTTACCTCGCACCGGGAGTTAAATGGCTGATCGGGATCACGACCGGCATCCTGATGTTCGTTTACCTCTTTTTGGTCGGCCGCGACCGCGAACCGATGTTACAGACCCATTAACTTTTCGATTCGAATGCAACCGATCGGGCCGATCCTTCGTAATCTCTTAACACTGACGTAATAAGAACTAACGCGAGGTAAATATATGCCAGATATGATGCTTATGGGTGATGGTGCGGCCAACCCATATCACATTACCGAGCACTACCTGCGGCGGGTATTGGTCGGCGATCTTGAGAGCGTCCGGGCTCGGATAATCGGGGCCATGGAGCGATTGGAATACGACATCCTCGATGACGAGGCGAACATCGTCAGGGGGCGCCGCGGTGCTCGCGGCTGGGCGACCGCACATTCGTCGGCGGATGTTCTGGATTATCCGATGACGCTGATCGTACGGCTCAAAGCGAACGGGCCGCGGGCGACACGCGTGACGTTCGACTACATCGTCAAGCATCCGGCATTGTCATTCGGCGAGAAGGAAATTCTGACCCGCGAAGCCGAGGCGATTTCGTCGTTGGCGACGGTCCGACCGGCCGAGAAGATGTGTTCGACCTGCGGCACCGAATCGACCGACGATTCGCGATTCTGCAGGCGGTGCGGGACACAGATGACGTTCGAGAACAGCGAACTCGAAGTGCTGCGGATGTCGGCCGAGGTGCGTGCCGGTCATACATCGGTCGTGTCTACCGCCGTCGCCACGACCGCCGTGAGCCTTTTGCTCGGAGTGGTGATCCTGACTCTGGTCGTCCAAGGGGTCGTATTGACCAAGGGCGTTTGGGCGCTATTGATAGCCAGCCTGGTCGTCACGGCGTTCAGCACGCTCTTTGCCGGTTTTGGATGGAACCGGATGAATCGTGCGTTAAAGAGCAAGCCGCGCGAGGCGCCGGCCTTCAAGGAATTTGTTTCGCCGCCCGCTGCATATGTCGACCCGCCGGACGCAGGCGACCGGGCTTTGATCGGGTCTGTTACCGAAGGAACGACCAATCTTCTCGACCTCAACGGCGATCCCGGCAAGACGGGCGAATTTTCCGCCGACGAAACCTCCGTCATCGCATCGCGCTAGGACCGCGGCCGGACGGCATCATTCTATTCTGTTCACCTTAAGGACTTTCCCGATCTTGACGCCGAATGCGCGGTCAGCCGATCGTTTCATGGCCTCCGCGTCGCCGGTGGTAATGAGAACGTCGGGCCCGTGCGATCCGATCTTCCATTTCGAGGTCGCGTTCAAAACGCCCGACGCCGGATCGATGAATTTTGTCTCAGCCGAAACGAGGTCGGACAGAATATTCGGGATGGCAGGGTAGTGTGTACAGGCAAGCAGAATGTGCGAGCAGTTTCGCAGCGGCCGAAGGATGTGTCCAGCTTCCTGACGCAGTTTCGGTGACGAGACGTCGCCGCTCTCGATCAGCCCCGACAGCGGCTGGGCGATGCGTTGCTTGACCGCGATACCGCGTTGGGCGAACGCTCTCCGATAAACGCCCGACACCACCGTCCGCCGCCCGCCGATCAGGCCCAGGCGTTCAGGTTTGAGCCTTGCCGTTATCTCGACCGCCGGGTCGATAACGCCTTCGATCTTCAGGCCCTGCGGATCGATAAAGGGAATTGCGGTGCTCGCCGCGTTACAGCCGATCACCAGATGCGTAACGCCCTTTGAACTGAGAAAACCGATCACGGCGTTCAACCGCGAGACGAGTTCCACCCGCGACATCTTCCCATATGGCGTCACACCGGTGTCGGAAAAATAGACCACCGACACCTCCGGCCGCCGTTCCTTGATCAGCTTATAAATGCTGATGCCGCCTATGCCCCAATCCAAGATACCAAGCATTTTCTTAAGGATACGTGAGTTTAGCCTCTATACCTTCCTCAACCGGCCCGCTGTCAAATGCGACCATCCGCGAGTTCCACGCGAGATTTAGTGTCTCCATTTTTCGTCCTGGAAATCGGCTTTCGAGATACCATTTCATCTCGTGTTCCGAGCGTATCGGATTGTATTCGAGCATCTTCTTCCAATCCGGGTGCGAGACCAACCGCCCGAGTGCGGCGTTAAATCTTGCATTTGTTTTCTGATCACGCATTGTCTTCAGCTTATCGCGGAGCAGCCTTGGATACTCGCTCATTTTCACGGGCACCGTCACCATATCGATGACGAGTAGCTTGCCGCCCGGCTTCGTTACGCGTTTGATCTCGGCAAGCAGCGGATCCCAGTCGAGATAACGGAACGACATCATCGATATCACGACGTCGAACGAGGCATTATCGAAAGGTAATACCGGGCCCGCGATCTTTCGAAATTCGAGATGCTTCCGGCCCGCGTTCCTCGCGCGTGCGCGTTCGAGGATAGCTTCCGATTCATCCACACCCACACCGCTTTCGATGCGGTCTGCGAGTGCGTTGAGCAATGCGCCGTTTCCGCAGCCGATGTCGAGCACGTCGATCTTCCCCGAAGGCAGATGCTCGTTCAGCCATCTCCATTCGTCGCGGCGGACGCGGATATCGGTGAAGACCTCGTCATAAAGCCCGGCCACCGTGTTGTAGGTGTCGGCACCGTTGACCTCGCCCGGGTCGAACGATCTCATCTCCTCGGCGGGCATCGCACCGGCGAATTTCTTTGCCGAGGCGAGCAGACCGTGCGACTTTCGGCCCGGGCAGCCGATCGTATAGATCTTGCCGTCGGTCCGGTCACCGGCATATAGGTATTTCGTCTTGCTTAGCGAAAACGTCGTGTACCAAAAATAGCCGTGGGCCTTGATGCCGAACGTCCTTGCAAAGAAAGGCGCAAACCAGCGTGCCGATCGGCAGCAGTGGAAATAGGCCGCGGCACCTTTCGCAAACGGGATATCCATTTGCTCCCATTCGTACGGCGAAAACTGTTCTGGGAAGGCGACCGTTCCGTACATTGGCCCGTACATTCCGGAATGGCCGACGAAATGAAATTCAGCGATCTTTCTGCCCGCGGTTCGAACCTCTGCTATCGCGCGCAGCACATCTACCTTGCTTTCGACCGCCCGGCAAACGATCTCGCCATTGAAACCCGCATCGCGTTTCTCATCGGCGAGCGTCCGGGCGACGGCCGGAAACTGTGCCCCGCCAAGCCGGTATTTGGTCGTATAGATAATGAGTATGAGCGGGTCAGGAGACATAGTTGCGCGGGTCGCGGTTAGAAGAATAGAGAACTCCGGTTCGCTAGTAAAGCCCGAGGCCACGTCAATTGCGGCTCGCGGCAATAAAAAACGGATGACCGCTGCCGGCCACCCGCTCTCCCGATGTTTTCACGATCAAAGGTCTTTTTCTTTCTTTACTTCTTTGATCACGCGGATCAGTTTGTGAGAATACGCCGAACCGTCCGCCGCAGGATTAGCGACCTTGGTCCGCTCGACCTCGATCTGGTAATAGCGTCCTTTCTTGAAGTTAAAACCCTCGATCGGCCCGAAGAAGTTCTGCCAGGCCGCTTCCTTTGCATCTTTCACCTGAAGGCATTTTGTCTTCACCACACCGACGCAGTCCGCAAGCTCGTTGTTCACGAACCAAACGTAACGCTCGGGCTTGATGATCCGCTGGAAACGCATGAAGTGGCCGGTGCGTTTATCGGTCAGCGTCAGATAACCGGTCTCGAACGCGAAGGAATCGATATTGCCGAGCGTCTCGCGAAAGGCCGCCTCAAAGCGGTTGTCGATACGCGGGCATGCGATCAGAGTTCCGGCAAAAGGTCCAACGGTGAGCCGGCCGGAATCCTCGAATATGAACGCGCCCATAAAGCGGTTGCAGCCCGAATTTCCGGCGATCCGGCCCTCGCGTGTGTCGAGCGTCATCGTCACCTCTTTGTCATCGATGTTGTAGTTGTTGACCCGTGCGAAATTGTAGGCGACGAGCCGCCAGTCGTCGCCCTGCGATGATGTCGCGGTTTGTGCGAAAACAGCATCCGGCGCCATGCCGACAGCGAAAAGCAGAAAGAATACCCCTGTTAGTTTCTTCATTTTTACCCTCGGATAGTTGTAATTTTACCTGACGGCATATGCCGCCGCGGTGAGTAGATCAAAGACAGACTTTACAAAAGTCTACCCCGAAAAAATGCGTTTTTCAAAGAGTTTTCGCGATATCCGAACATCGAAACTTTCGGCTATCTCGCTAGAAAATAGATATAAGAAAGCGGGCGCAGGATGGATCCGGCGGCCGCGCTGAAGTGAGGGTCAAAGTAGTGCCAGTTAATTCACCCGAAACAGCATTAATACGGCTGCGTCCCGGGTGTCTGCGTGGCCGTATCGAAAGCGAGCCCGCCGATCGACGACCTAGGTCCATTCCGCTAAATGACCTCACCACGAGTGAGACGTTGGTTGCGGTGGACCTTTTCAAGATAGCTCTTGGCCGCGACAGTCTGGAACATCTCGCGCTCTTCCTCATGGTCGGACACAGGTTCGAGTGCAAGGTCTGTATATTCGAACCGCTTTGGGTCGCGCGCGACCCGTTTATAGATGATCCGCAGCCTGAGGTATAGCCAGATCCAGCGGCCCTGTTTCATCAAGGTCTCAAAAGCGTATTTCGGATAGAAGATCAAAGGATTTTCCAACGGCATTCCCGAACGCCTGTTCCGCCGGTCCTTGCGTCGGAAGAAGCCGCCCTCGAGCGGGTGTATGCCCTCGATAGCGAGGCAGCCCTTGAACCACATTATAAAGAACGTCGTCTTGCCGGGACTCGTGCCCGAAACGATCGAACGCCGAATGATCCGTTCGATATGTTCATCGGTGTAGTAGGTGTCCCACGCCTTTTGATATACATCTCTCCATTCGTCGCGCGACATTTTCGGATGCTCTGTGACATCGTGGCAAAGATCATATCTGTTCAGATCCGCATCCATGGCAACGTTGCTGTTGTGAAGCCTTTGATGATCTTCAGAACCCGGCAGCGGCGTCAGGTAGAAAAACTCGAGAAGATCGACCGGAAGTTCGTTCTTGATGACCTCGATATCGTGGAGGATCGCCTCAGGCGTATCTCCGGGAAAACCGAGGATATACCCGCAGTATGTGACTATCCCGACGCGCCTCCATTCAAGCAGCATTGCTCGGTAATCGGTGATCTTATTCTGCCTCTTTTTGGCGCCGAGCAGATTGTCAGGATTGATATTCTCAAGACCGATAAATACGCGCTTTACCCCTGCGAGCTTACACTTGTCGATAAAATTTGGAAGTTTATGACAAAGTGTATCGACCTGGATGATAAAGCTGATATTCAGGCCCTCTTTCTGGCGCAATTCGATGAGCCGATCCAGTATGATCTCCCAGTCCTTATTTCTCGCGAAGTTGTCATCGGTGATGAAAAACGAGTGCAGGCCCTGAGCAACATTGACCCTCACGATCCGCTCGATGTCTTCCGGCGAACGTCGGCGCGATACGCGGCCCTGAACGTTTATGATCGTGCAGAACGAGCAGGTGAACGGGCATCCGCGTCCTGCATCGAAGCTTGTGGTCGCACCGGCAGTCAAGTGGACGCGGTCGGCAGGGAGCATCGGAGTGGCAACTCCCTCGATGTTCGGGAGGTCATCCATGAAGTTGTATTCGGCTGGCAACTCCGAATTAAAAGCATCTTTCAGGACCTGACCAAGTCGGCCCTCAGCCTCGCCGGCAAAGATCGTCACTCCGATGTCGAGCGCCTTTTGAACCGAAGGATCCCTTTCTTTCAGCATCGATGACGTTCCCGACACATGAAAGCCGCCGATCGCGACCTTGATACCGCGATCTCTGAGCGGCCGCGCAATATCGAGCGCCCGCGGAAACTGATTTGACTGTACACCGACGAGCATGACCATGCCGTCGTCTGCCCGCTCGATCATTTTGGCGATACGGCTCGGGTGAATCACGGTATTCGTCTCGTCGAAAGCGTCTATCTCGAGGTCGACCTCGGGGCCGAGCACCTGCTCGTTGCGGCACTCCAGCGCAAGCCCGTAAAGGCACGCCAGCGAGTTGGCAGGGATCGCAGAGCGGAACCATTGAATCACATAACCATCGTCATCGTAATGGGACGGCTTGATCAGAACCAGGCGAAATCTAGACCGTTTGGACATCGGCGGCTATCCTATCCTAAATACTTAGAATTTGAAAGAACTGCGAACCGTATCTACTCGATCTCAAGTGCACCGGCGAGTTCAGCCACGACCATCAATTCAAGTGAAATAGATCTTGCCGTTCCTCACAGCAATCCTCGCTCCTTGACCCGCAGATACGATTCGAGGAGCCGCGGCCCGAGCGTTTGCGTGGTCACGTCGAGCGCGAGTCCGCCGAGCGATTCGACGAGGCGAAGAGCCGATTCGCGTTGATGGATGATCTCTTCAGCGGCAGATTGTTTGAAAACATCGCGGATGTCTTCGGGCCTGGTCGAGACCATCGCGTTCAGGTCGCGGTCGCCGATCGTTGCGACCAGCGGCAGATGCCGCGGCCGCATCAGCTTGAGCGAATTGATCAGTTCACGCGAGCTGTCTTTGTCGACCAGATCTGTCAGGATGACGACGAAAGCGCGCTTCTTAAGGTTCGATGAAATGAATTGAAAGGCGCGGGCGTACGATGGTTCGATCAGTTCGGGTTCCATGTCGTGCAGAGCCTCGAGCACGGCATCCATATGCTCGAGCCCGCGTTTTGGTGGAAGATATTTACGGACCCGACGCCCAAATACGACGACGCCTGCATTGTCGCCGGCCCTTGCACAGGCTGACATCAGAGCCAGCGCAGCGTGTATCGCGGTATCGAATTTCGTCTCGCCGTCGATCCGCCCGGTCATCAGCCGTCCGGCGTCAAGGGCGATGATAACGGTTTGATCGCGTTCGATCTGGTATTGACGCGTCGTTAGCTTTGAACGCCTCGCCGTTGCAGTCCACGAGATATGCCGAAGCTCGTCGCCGCGGACGTAATCGCGCATCGATTCGAACTCGCGGCCCTCGCCACGCCTCACCGCTTTCCGCTGGACCGCGATGAACGACTGGTTGCCGAGGGCCTTTAGCTCCATCTCGCGTGCCCGCCGCATGTTTGGATAGACCTTTACCGCCTGCGGCTCTCCGAGCTCCGATTGACACCAGACAAGCCCGAACCGCGACAGATATCTGACGGCCGTGCGTCCAAACTCATAGTGGCCGCGTTTCGGCGGCGTCAGGCTGTAATAGAACTCGGCATTCGAGCGCGGCTGAATAGTGAACGTTGCCTCGCGCGGGTCGCCGAGGTTCATCGCATCCGGGTATTCGTCCTTGATCTTTATCCGAAATGCCCGTTCAGTGTCGTTTTCGATCTCGAGTTTTACGTCTGACGGATCACCGATCGCAAATCGGGCTTCGAATTTGCGGCGGATCGTGAAACCTTCGGGCAGCTTTCGGCTCATAAGATAGTCGAGGACGGCTGCGGCGATCAACAGTACATCAAAGACGAGAACGGCCGTCCGAAGCACAGGGAAACTCCACGACATCGAGAGCGGCACCAGCCCAAGCGCCAGCAAGAGAAAAAAACGGCCTGAAAATACGAATCGCATTTACCAGAGGATGATATCATTCCAAAACCAGACAGAGAATCATGTCCGCAAGCTTTATACCCGACCTCGGGCCGTGAAGAACGAAAGGGCGTGATGCAACCAAATCGCCCGGGAAGTGTTCAAAGAATGCAGCCGGCGAAGGCAGGATGTCGTCGCCGCTGGCAATATGCTCTATTCACTCATCTTGATCCTGGCGGCATCGATAATGCCGGCTGCCGGCCAGATATCCGGACCTGACGATATCGTTGACGAGGTCTACCTGGCGAAAGCAGGCGTTGACGGGCTGGCCGGCGAATCCGCGACCGAATTTCTGACGACCGATATTCCGATCTTCTGTGTGGTCAAACTCACAATGGCCGAGGCTGCGACCGTTCGTATGAACCTCGTCGTGGTGGATGTTGCCGGCGTAAAGGCAGAAACCAGGGTCGTTTCGACCAGTTACGTGACCAAGAACGGCGAAGATCGGGTCAATTTTTCGGGAAGGCCAAAAGGGAATTGGGTCGCCGGGCGATATCGCGCCGATATTTTTGTCGACGACAAACTCGTCAGGAGTCTGGAATTTCCCATTACGCAACCGGTGACAAAAGTAAAAGCGAACGGATTCGTTCGCGTCAAGAACTCGCCCGATCGGCCCCGCAAGCGAAACTAGTCTGGAAGGTCACGACAAAAAAGCCCGGAGCAAACTGCCCCGGGCTTTTGTACCTGCAAAGAACTCTTACCAGCGATTGCGTCCGCCGCCACCGCCACCGCCGTAACCGCCGCCTCCGCCGCCGCGATTGCCGCCGCGTCCGCCGCCGCCGCCAAATCCGCGGTCTTCGCGGGGTTTGGCTTCGTTCACTTTCAGTTCACGGCCGTTGTGCTCGGTGCCGTTCAATTCGGCGATCGCGCGTTCGCCATCTTCCTTCGACGCCATTTCGACGAAGCCAAATCCGCGTGAACGGCCGGTCTCACGATCCTCAACGACCGAAGCCGATTCAACGGTGCCGATCGATGCAAACAGCTCTTCCAGATCCTGGCTCGTTGTCTGGAACGAGATGTTGCCAACATAAAGTTTCATTGTCATATCAAATATTTTCCCTTCGCTTAGATAAGCGATCTTAAAAGAAGCTTGGGAATTCGAATTTTTCTTTGGAGTAACGGTCTGCCCGCAAAGATTCGGTTCCGGACGCTCAAGAGCTGCTTCTATTCCAAAAAACCAACCCGCCCTCGAACTTCCATAACGCCGTCGAACAAATCACTGTCGTATCGGGGCGCATCACCGTTGATGCGCGAGAGTAGGATTTACTGAAAACCATTTTGCACGGCGGAATGCCGTGACGCAAATAAATAGAGACGTTTATGCGATATCGTTCATTTCGCAAACGCGGCCTGGTTCATTCGATCAGCGATCTGATCTTGTCCACGGCCTCAAGCCCGGCCTCGTGGCCGAGTTGAATAAGCTCGTCCATCCGCTTGATCTCGTCGGGCCGGATGTGTGCGATCTTTGGTTCGATGACGACATTCGCGCGGTAGTGCTGGTGCTTTGACGCGGTGCGGATCAGCATCATTGCCGATTGGATGAATGTCCCGACCAGCGTTGACGGGTCAGCCGCAAAATCCGAGCCGCACGTCAGCAGGTCAACGGCAACGATGATCTCGGCACCTAGTTTCTTTACCGCCCGCGTCGGCATCGGCGAGGCGACCGCTCCGTCGACCAACCGCCTTCCGGTCTCATCGTCGACCGGAACGAAAACGCCGGGAATGGCGCAGCTCGCTCTGATGGCCGTCACCAGATCGCCGGTGTCTCTGAAGACGATCTCATTGCCCGTCGCGAGGTCGCATGCGACCGCGGCAAACGGCATCTTTAGCTCTTCAAACCTCTTGACGGGAAAGCTCTTTTCGATGAAACGTCCCATCGGCTCGTTCGAGAGCAGCCCTCGCGGAGAATATGAAAAACCCGCGACCGAGAACCAGCTCATATCTCGTCCGAGTTCGACGATCTCATCGACGGTCATGCCCGAGGCCAGAGCACCGCCGACGAACGCGCCGGCCGATGTTCCGGCGACCATGTCGATCGGGATCCCGGCTTCTGCCAGTGCCTTCAGTACGCCGACATGTGCAAAGCCTCTCGCTCCGCCGCCGGATAATGCAATGCCGATCTGCTTACGGGTCATAACGATCGTTCCTGACGGCCGCTCGGCCGCGATAGGGAACGCAATTGATTTTAACCACCCATTGTGGAAAACTTAAACCGCAAAAATGACTCCGCTACAATCTTCCTCATTCTCAAGGCATACAACGAGTGCTGACATCGCCGCGGGCGAAACGGTATGCCCCGTCTGCTCACGCGAGACACGAGACGAATTTGTGCCGATGCGTGTGCTCGAGGACGACCTGCAGCGTCTGATCGCCGCCAATGCGCCGGACACTGCCGATTTTCCGGCGATATGTGCCCGGTGCGTAAGGCTGTTCGAGCGTGCAAAAGATCAAATAGTAAAAGATGCTGCAATGCAGAAAGACGGTTCGCACGTGCTTTCGACGCCGCTGCGTCTTGATGCCGACGAGCGTTTCACAGGACGCGGCGTGACCATCGCATTTCTCGATTCGGGGTTTTACCCTCACGTCGATCTGACGACGCCGAAGAACCGCATCCTCGGTTATCGCAATCTGCTGCATGGCGACGGCGATCTTAATTCGCTTTTTCAGCCCGACGTCGCAAGCTGGCATGGGATGATGACCTCGGTCGTCGCGGCCGGAAACGGGTCGCTCTCGAACGGATTTTATCGCGGCCTTGCTCCGGAAGCTGATGTCGTTCTTGTAAAGCTCGCCCGGACCGGCCGGATCACCGACGACAATATTCGCGAAGGGCTCGAATGGGTGCTCGCCAACAAGGAAAGATTCTCGATCAGGGTCGTCAACATATCTGCAGGCGGCGACGATGAGCAAAGCTATCTGAACGACCCTCTGTCACAGGCGGTCGAGCAATGCACCGCAGCCGGGATCACTGTAGTTTGCGCCGTCGGCAACGCCGGGCATTTGCCCGATCATCCTGTCGTGCCGCCGGCAAGTGCTCCGTCGTGTATCGCCGTCGGCGGACTAGATGACAAGAATTCGATGAACCGCGCAAAACGCGGGATGTACCGCTCGTCTTACGGCCCGACCATCGACGGCCTTCAGAAACCCGAGGTGATCGCCCCGTCGATCTGGGTCCCGGCCCCGATCCTTCCGAATACACCGACGGCGCAGCAGGCGTCGCTGCTTGAAAAACTGGACAAGAGTTCGGACGACGAACTGCACACGATCATCCGCGACAATCCGCTGATCGACGCCGAACTCGACGCAGCTCTCGACCGCGAGGTTCACAGCATCCGGCAGATCATCACGCTCAAACTCCGCCGCGAGAACGTGATCACGAAACACTACAAGTACGTCGACGGCACGTCATTTTCCGCCCCGATCGTCTCGTCGATCGTTGCACAGATGATCGAGGCCAATCCCACGTTGACCCCGCAAAAGATCAAAAAAATACTGATATCGTCAGCCGAAAGGCTCCCGCATTACGAGGTCGATCGTCAGGGCTGGGGCGTCGTCGATCCGCGCCGAGCGGTCGACCTGGCCCTTCGCTCGACGTGAACTAACGGTCGCGGCCATTCGGCCGGTTGACCGGTGCGGTGGTCGGCCGAGGTGTCGGCGAGCTCCCCGGCCGGATTATCGTCGGCTGGAGGACAGGCGTCGGCTGGCGCGTCGGCGAAGGTGTCGGTGTCGAATCGCCATCGGGCGAGTCCGTCGGCGAGGGCCGCGGAGTCACCGTAGCCGAAGGAGATGGTGATGGCGTCTGGGTCGGAGTCGGAGTCCGGCTGTTGGCGTTGACGTTCGTATTCGTGTTGATGCCCGACGTGCTGTTCGTATTGAAGTTCGCGTTGAGGTTGAAATTGAAATTTGAATCGATACCGAGATTCGTATTCAAGTTGGTGTTCTGATTAAAGAGATTAGCATTGACGTTCGTATTGCTTACCGGCTCGCTTTGAAGAAGCCAAAACCCCGCGGCTCCGAGACCGAGCAGCGACAAAGTTCCAAAGATGGTAAGGATGACGACCTTGAGCGTATTCGGCCTCGGCGGCGCCTGGTAAGGCGGTATCGGATACGTTCTCGGAGGGTCAAGCAGTTCCTGGGTCATCGGAACGACGATCCTCGGTGCGGCCTGCGGCTGTCCCGGGTCAGAAAAATCATCGTCGTCGAGGATCGGAACCGGCGGAGGCGTCGGCACCGGCGGATTTTTGCGGATTATCGTCACTTCGCCCGGATCGTCGTCTGCGGCGGCGGCGTCGAGGCTTTCGCTCGGCATCCCGATGAAACTCGGCTCTTTTTCGTCGACGAGCGGTGTACCGTCCTTCATACAAAAACGCAGGATCTCTTCGTCGTAACGTGTCTCGCAGGTAGGGCAGAATTTCATAAGCTCGTCGTTCGGGCGCTTCGGTTTCTGAAATCGATCTGGGCTGAATTCTAACACGATATCAACTTCACAAAGTAGTCGTGCAGAGGAATCAGAAGGAGATCAGGTGGGCAAAAATGCGAAAGGCCGCACGGCGGCGGCCAAACGCACTTGGGGGAACATCAGTTCTTATTCCAACGGCGGTTCGTCGCTTTCGTCCGGGGCCTCGTCGTCATCTTCGTCATCGCTGTCGTCGACGATCGCACCATGGGCAACAAGCAGATCCTCGACCTCTTCGTTCGTCGTCTGATCCCACGCCGTTTCGCCTTCATCGTTCTTCGCGTTGACCTCGGCACCGGCATTGAGCAGGAGCCGGACCTTTTCCAGGTCGTCCTCGTATGCTGCATGCATCAGCGCCGTCCATCCTTTCTTGTCGGCGGCATTGACGTCGGCACCGGCATTGATCAGCAGCCTGACGATCTCGGCCGAGGCGTACTTTGCGGCCTTCATCAAGGCGGTCGAACCTTCCTTATCGACCGCATTCACTTTTGCTCCGGCATTCAACAGATACTCGGCAAGCTCAGGCGGCGAATCGTCGTCAAGCCTCATCAAGGGCGTCTGCCTTTCATCGTTTCGCGCATTGACCCTTGCACCTTGCTCGACGAGCATTCTGACGATCTCAAAATTTCCGCGCTCGACCGCCGCAAACAACGGCGTTGTGCCGTCCTCTTCGCGCTCGTTCACGTTCGCTCCGTTCGCGATCAAATCGCGGACCGTTTCGGGTTCGTCGTCCTGGATCGCCGACGAGAGCAGGCTTCGGTATTCGGTCACCGAGATCGCAACGACGCCAATATTAACCTCTCCGACCTCGGCCCGCACCGTTTGGTTTGTATTTGCGTTCTCATTGACAGCGACGCGCTCGATGACGATTCGTTTGAACCCTGGCGCAGTGGCAGTGATCGTGTAACTCCCGGCGTCGATGCCGTTGAAGCTGAATTGCCCCGACGCATCGGTCGCAACGGTTCTTGATGTGCCGGTCGCGTCGTTCTTTACATAGATCTGTCCGCCGGGAATGACCGCACCAACCGGATCGACCATTGTTCCTGACAATGAGCCACGTCCCTGAACCGCTGTTTTCTGATCATCGGCCGGCCTCAACGCCGCCGTTTCCTGGTTTGCCGGCGTTCGCGTTAATCGGCCGTCACCCTGCGCATACGTCAGCGATGCAAGGCTGATCGATGCGCCCATCACGCCTGCGGCGATCGTCGGCGCCCGGCGCGATATCTGGATCAGCCGCTCGGCGAAAAGCGGTTCTTTCGTCTTGGGATGCTCGACGTACCGAACGCAGAGCTTTCCGCCCGAACTGCGTACCAGCCGTAATGCATCTTTTCGCCGCATTGACGAAAGGTCCGTAACGCTCTTTTCGCAATGGGTGCAAAATCTTACCTGGTCATTTCCGGCCATCTCGTCCCATGCTTTCGTGCACGGGTTCGCGACCGCTATCGATTCGATCATTCGTCTTTTAGACATACGGGTATCCTCACAAAACGCTGAAAATTTACTGCCAAAGCGTTTGTCAACTAGTTAGACAAATTACTGAGTGGTTTGTTCCGGAAATGACTTGATCGCGATCGTCTTGACTGTTTAGTGATTTGAGGTTTTCGATTGGTTGCTTTCGTGGGAGATTAAATTTTCGTCATCCGTTCCCGGTAAATGTGTCGTTGATGTAGCTGTGGTAACGCGGATCGTTTCGCAGCGAGTCGCGTATCGCATCGATCAGCGTCGTTACGTCGCCGCCGGACGTCATATCACCGACGATCAATGCCCCGAGCCTGATCAACGAGCCAAGCTCGATCCGGCTCATCGGGTAACCCGAATTGCGAAGATAGTAGGCCTGCGCGATATAACCGGCCGCTTCATTATCGACCCACGGAATGGTCGTCCGGGAGAGATCAAAAAAAGCATGAACCGATTCGTGCACGACCAGGGCGTTGAAATCGCGCGACCATCTCGGGTTTGAACCGAGATAGAAGGTGTTCGATGCGTAGTTGTTCTCGGGGTCGCTCCAGGCGGCATAGACCATTCGATTCTCAGTGAACCGTCCTTCGACGACCGAGAGATCGCCGTTCGCGAGCGCGGTCGCGACGCGGCGAAATGCCGCGCCGTCCAGAGAGACCTGTGTGCCGCCGCTGCCGGTGAAGCTAAAGCTGATCCGCGAGGTCTCGCCGCTTCGCAGTATCTCGATCATCTGTTCTTTTGCGCCCATTCGAACCTCCGCTGCTGGTTTTCACCACGTTGACGTCATCGGCCGCCTCAATTTGCGGCGAATTCATGGGCATTATTTATCACGAGATCGTCCACCTGCAAAGCCGCCATGTCCGATCTGACGTGCAGATCCGTTTCTGACTTGCTGCGTCAGCTGTCACGGCGCGAGCCAGCCGACAAATGAAAGCCATGCTTGCGACTCCATCACCACCGGCCTCAGCGGCACCGCGATCAACAGAAGCGAAACACCCGATGCGAATACCCGATTGAGCTTGCCGGTCTTCCACGTATGCCAGGCGAGTGCAGCAACGGCAATGATCGCGGGCGTTCCAAAAGCCCAGACCAAAGCATTTTCCGGAGCGACCACCGGTATCCGGAACAAGGCCGCGGGAACGAACGCGATCGCCGTCAGGAACATCAGGCTTTTGTGCTCGGTCGGCCGCTTTCGATAATAGATCGCACCCGAGAAAAATATTGCAAAAAGCAACATATCCGATGCGGGCAAAACGAAGAAACCATGCGGATCGACTCCAGGCGGTGCCGCGCCGCGGACAAGCTGCGCATCGTAGGCGGTCGCCATCCCGACCACGATCACGACGATCGCGAGCGCGACGCCGAACATTCCCATCGTCATATGAAGTTTGACGTTCCGCGTTCGGATCAATGCGGTCTGGGCAACAAAATAAAGCACCCATACTGACATCACGATGCCGTGGGCGTGGACCAGTTTGTTGGCGACCGCCGGCACGTCGAAAAATGCGCTGAAATAATACGACTTGAAGTAACCGATCAAAACGATCAGCGGAAATGCGATCGCCGTTGCCGAAAACAGCTTTCGCTCGGCAATGCGCGGACTTAAGATTGCGGTATTTACGGCCATACGAACCTCCTTCGCTGTTTTACGCGAAGCGCCGGGAGATTTCGTATCAGCGGTCAGATCAGTTGATGTATTCGCTTGGTGTCGCGGCCGAGGCCAGCTGTGGGCCATCGATCGTCGGAGACTCGTCCTCGAGGTCCCAGATCTCAAAAAGTGCGGGAGGACATTCGCTGACGAAACGCGAAGGTTTCTGCAGGACGGTCTGCCGGTTGTAATCGGTCATCAAGAGCGGATAAGTGATGTAAAGCTCGTCCTTGGCACGCGTCAGGGCGACATACCAAAGGCGGCGTTCTTCCTCCTCGGCGTCGATCTCGCGGAGCGATCGTGGGCTTGGGAATTTGCCTTCGGCGGCCCAGATGATGAAGACCGCTTTCCATTCCAGGCCCTTCGCCTGGTGGACCGACGTGAGCGTCAGCAGCTCGTCGTCCTCGCCGCCTTCGATCACCTCTTCGCCGACTAACGGCTGCGGCTCTTTGAATCGTTCGGTCGCGAGCAGGGCAAGCTCCGAAAGCAAGCCTTCGGTCGTCTCGTACCTCTGTGCGAACTGTGCCAGGCCGCGGATGTCCTCGCTGCGGGCTTCGGCATTCTCGAAATTCTCAAGCAGAAACTGCTCGTATCCGTTCTCGAAGATGTGGGTTATCTGCCGCGCCGGCCGGTCGCGAAACTCATCGGAGACCAGCGTCTCGAGGAGCACGATCAGATCCTCAAGCCCCTTTCGGGCACCTTTCGAGACCTGGACGGCTTGTTTGATCGCCGCGACGGCACCGGTAATTCCCGAGACCGATCCGCGAACAAGGCCGTACGTTTCGGCGTCTCCGGCTCGCAGCTTCACCGCGTCGGACAGCGCGATCGCCTCGAAGACCCGGTTCGCCGTTACATTCCCAACGCCGGGCAAGAGTTTCAGGATCCGCTTCCACGCAAGCTCGTCGCGGGGATTTACTATCACGCGAAGATATGAGATGACGTCCTTGATATGGGCCTGTTCAAAGAACCTTACGCCCGACTGCACACGGTAAGGAATGTTTCGCCGCGAAAGCTCAAGCTGCAGCTCGATCGAATGATAGTGCGAACGGTACATTACGGCGATGTCCTCGAGGCTCGTGCCCTCGTCGCGGAGTTCGAGTATCCGCGAGGCGATAAAAGCCGATTGCTGTTCGACGTCAGAGCAGGGAACAAGCGCCGGCCTGATATCGCGCGAGCGCTTCACCGCTTTCAGCATCTTGGGAAACTGACGCCTGTTATTTGCGATCGAGACGTTGGCCAAGCCGAGGATCTCCGGCGTTGAGCGGTAATTGGTCTCGAGCTTGAACAACTGAGCCTCGGGATATCGCTTTGGAAATTCGTATATGTTGGTGAACTCGGCCCCACGCCAGGCAAATATCGATTGAGCGTCATCCCCGACGACCATCACATTCCGGTGCTTTACCGCAAGCAGGTCGATTATCTCGGCCTGCAGTCGATTTGTGTCCTGATACTCGTCAACGAGAATGTGCTGAAACTGTTCGGCGTAAAGCTCGGCGATCTCTTTCTTTTCGACAAGCAGTTGTTTCAGCATTAGCAGCAGGTCGTCATAGTCCATCACGTTGCGCTCGACCTTCCGCGATCGATATATCGCATCGACGCGCTTGATCTGCGGCGCAAGCATTTCGAAATACGGATATTTACCGGCGATCACGTTCTCGAGCGGAAGATCAGTATTGTTGGCGTAGCTGATGATGTCTTGTACGACCTCGGCCTTCGGAAAGCGTTTCGCCTTGGTGTCGATGGCCGCCTCGTCGATGCAGACGTTCACGAAATCGCGCGCGTCCTCGCTGTCGAGAATGGAATAATTCTGGTCGTACCCGAGCGATGTCGCGTGGCGGCGGAGTATCAGGTTTGCTATGCGGTGGAAAGTCCCGCCCCAAACCCGATGAACATTTTGCGAACCCGTTAGCGACTCTACCCGGCGGAGCATCTCGCGCGACGCACGGTTGGTGAATGTTGCCAGCAAGATCCGCTGCGGTGATACACCCTGTTCGATCAGGTAAGCGACGCGATACGTGATCGCCCGCGTCTTGCCGGTTCCCGCACCGGCCACCACCAGGGTCGCTTTGGGCTGCGCGGTGACCACCGCGAACTGTTCTTCGTTAAGCTCGCTCTTGTATCGTGTCAGCCGCTCGGGCAGCGAACCCTGGTCGCGTTTTATCACATATCGGGCCATGCGTGTTTCATTTATAACACGCCATGCCGTGAGTTGGAAGTCGAATTGGCCTGCCTCGACCGTCTCAACAACCGCGAAAGCAAGCCCGAGCCATTCGGTCATTTTAGTTATTATCTCATTTGCAATCGCGATCTTAGTTTCTATAATCTGGAATCAATGGCCGGCCGAATCCGACGATCGTTGACCTTGATCCTCGTAACGCTTTCACTCCTTGTGTCGGCGGTTTCGGCGTGCGCGTGTTCGCACCACCAGCCTGACGAACCGGCAAAGGCCTCGTCGTCGTGTCACGCATCGTCGCACGGCGAAGTTCACAAAGCACCGCCGATCGAAGGTGTCAAATCGAATGCGATCGACACCGATTGCGAGTGCTTTGTCCGGAATCCGGTTCCGGTCATCGCCGCAAAATCGGACACCAAGAAGGCAAAGGCCGACTCGAGCGATGATCTAACGGCCGAAGCTCCCGACGACGGTATCTCGTTCGAATCTGCGTCGGTCATCACTCAACCGCCTCCTTCGCGGATCGGCTCGAAATACCTTTCACCCCAACGGCATTCCGGCCCGGCCAGGGCACCTCCGCGCCTGTAAACCGTCATTTCAAACAAGCTGATTTAGCCAACGTCCCGAACTATTCGACATTTGGCGAATTATGGAATCGGATGTGTTGGATGCGCAAAGTTGAGCGCTCTTTATTCCACGCGCGATCGATCCGGCCAGTGAAGATCGACCTCAACCAGCGGTTCCAGCCCGATCTAGCACTTTTACAGATACGGAGTACGAGAAGTGAACAAATTTATCCTGCTGATAGCTACGGTTTTTGGTTTGACGATGAGTTTATTCGCTCACGAGCCCTTCACGCTCGTCAGCAGCGAAAAACTGACCGTTAGAACCGGGGAAATCCAAGAAAAAGAGAATGCACAAACACGCGGAACAAAAGACAGGACGAACCTGATCTTTAGAGACAATGATATCCGGCTCGTCATCACGACAGGCCCTGAGGACGACATGCTCTCGTATCGGATCCAGGGTATGCGTAACCCAACGCTTGTGATCCCTCCCGGCGCCACACTTAGGATCCTCTTTGTCAATACGGACTACGATATGCGGCACGATGTCCGGTTTGCACATATCAAACCGCCTTTCGACCTTGCTCCTTCGTTGGAGACAACTGCTGGCTCGACAAGATTGACAGCGCGAAGTGAAGACGGTGTCCTGCAAGCCGAGTCACTAGTAATTAAGGCCAACTCGAACGGCGAATTCCTTTATTTTTGTTCGGTTCGCGGCCACGCCCGCGGTGGTATGTGGGGAAATATCGCGGTGGGCGTTACGCCCGGAGCGAATGTCAAACCGCCGGAAAAGGTCGATCATGTCCACTCACCGGACGAAGAAAAAGAAGATCACGCGCACCCAAAACAGACGCCTACCCCGACCCCAACACCGGCCGCGCATCACGGACATACAGCGACACCGACGCCGACCCCGACACCGCACGACCACGGCGGCAAGGGCGGCGAGAAGAAAGCCGAACATGGCAGCCATCAGATGCGCTCGACCATTGATATCGGCGACCCGATGAATCGTGAAGGTTCCGGGACGTCGTGGCTGCCCGATTCGTCGCCGATGCACGCCTATTCAAAAATGTATCAGGATGGCGGAATGCTGATGCTTATGGGCACGGGATTTCTGCGTTATACGCAGGTCGGATCTGACCGCGACATTTCGGTCGCCGGAAAAGGAGGCCGATCGCGCGTCAGTGCGCCGACGATGTTCATGGCGATGTATTCCAGGCCGCTAAGCGAACGCTCGCAGCTTGGGCTTCGGGTGATGGCAAGCCTCGATCCGGCGATAGAACGAGGCTGGGGCTACCCGCTGCTTTACCAATCGGGCGAGCTTTACCGCGGCGAGCCGATCCACGATCGCCAGCACCCGCACGATCTGATCTCGGAACTCGCGGCCTCATATTCATTCAAAGTGAATGACAAACAGTCGTTTTTTATCTACGGAGGCATCGTCGGTGAACCTGCGCTTGGGCCGCCGATGTTTCTCCATCGGCCGTCGGGCGCAAACAACCCCGATGCCCCGATCGGGCATCATTGGCAGGATGCATCGCATATCACCTGGGGCGTGATAACCGGCGGTTATAATTTTGGCAAGTTCAAGATCGAAGGCAGTGTGTTCAACGGAACCGAGCCTGACGAGAACCGCTGGGCGTTCGATACGCTGCGGCTCAATTCGTTCAGCGGCCGTTTTACTTTCAACCCGACAGAGGATTGGTCGTTCCAGATCTCGCATGGCTATCTGAAAAGACCCGAGCGGGCCGAACCCGAACTCGACCATCTCCGGCGGACCACAGCGTCCGCTATGTACAACAAAGCGATCAGCGAGGATCGAAACTGGGCAAGTACTTTCATCTGGGGCCAGAATTACAAGGAAGGACACGCGACCAATACGTTCCTTTTCGAGACCGATTACACATTTGGCAAGAACTCGCTATTCGGCCGGATCGAAAGAGCGCAGAAAGACGGACATGAGCTTGTCATACCGCACGAAGACCCGCTCCACGAAGGGACTTTCTGGCTGGGAACCTATTCGGCCGGTTATGTTCGTGACCTGGTGAAAGGCAAGGGTGTCGATGTCGGGCTTGGCGGAATGCTTACATTCAATTCCAATCCGTCGGCTCTAACACCGTATTACGGCGGCACGCAGCATACCGGCTGGCAGCTGTTCCTGCGGTTTCGCCCATCGAAAATGAAGCACTAGCGGCCCTTTCGGACGGGCTTGCTCAGCCGGGCAAGCTCGTTCTTTGCATCCTCATAACTGGGATCTACTTTCAACGCCTGCCGCATATCGGCAGCCGTCTGAACCGGTTTTTTCTGGTCGCGGTAGACTATATACCTCGCAGATAATAAAGCTCTGCGATCGCCGCGTTCAGGTTGCCGCGTTTTTGATAGGCCTTTCCGCGATCGTTGAAAGCTCCCCAGGCGATCGGCCTCAACCGGATCGCCTGCGTACAATCAGCGATCGCCGCGTCGTAATCTCCCTTGTCGAGCGAAGTATTCGCCCGTTTGAAATAATCTTCGGCGGTCACGGGCTGCTGGCCGGCGGCTGAAAAGACAAGCACGAGCACAACAAGCGGCAATATTATCCCTTTCATAATGTCGCCGAAATTCTACACGCATTTGCCGATCTCAGCATTGGCAAATGAGTCCGATCAATTCACGGCAAAGCTTACATTCACGACCGCGGTCATATCTTTGTCGATGGTCGTCGTGTCGTACATCCCGTAGTCCGAAACATCGGTCGAATCGGCTGCCGTTATCTGAAGCACGCCCATTTTCGCGGACCGGACCGAGCCGATCGAGTTGCCGGTCGACTGGGCTATCCGCTCGGCGCGTTCCTTTGCGTCCTTCGCCGCTTCGCCAAGCATTTCGATCTTTAGGTCGCCGATCTTCGTGTAGTAATACTTCGGAGCGCTCGATTCGATCAGAATGCCCTGATTGATAAGTTCGGTGGCTTCGCGGGCGATCTGGGCGATCTTCGCCACGTCGGTCGAGCGGACCTCGATCTGCTGCGTCAGGTTATAGCCGGTTATTTCGCCGGTCTCGTTTCCTTCGGAGTCGCGCTTCTTGATGGTCGACGACGCGATCGACGAGACGGTCATCTGGTCTTCGGGTATTCCCTTTGAAAGCAAATACTGCTTTATCCGCGGGATATTGTCCGACAATTGCCGATAGGCCTCGGTGAGCTGCGCCGACTGCGACGAGACCCCGGCGCTCCAGACGACGAGATCCGAGGTTATTCGCCTCTTCGCCGAGCCTGTGACGGTTATCGCTTCGTCACCCCGTTTCGCCGTCGAATAGAACCATCCGAAAATGACCGATGCGATCACGATCCCGATCGCCAGTGCCGTACCGGAATTGAACCATTGAAACGTACGCCCGTTATCCATATTCATCCTCTCAAGTAACCTGCTGATCTTCAGAGTGATAATACTCCTAATTCGCAAAAACCAAAGCCGTTTTTTCATATTGAGCAGCCGGTCGCGTAAAAAAAGTGTGGTTTGCAAAACTGGGTGGGTAAAGTTACGATTGCTCAATCGACAGGATTTGATCAAAGGAAACAAAAACGATGAAGTTACCAGGTGGATTTGACCTTAATTCGATGATGCAGCAGGCCCAGCAAATGCAGGAAAAGATGGGCCGCGAGATGAAAGAGACGGTGGTCGATGCAACGGCCGGCGGCGGTGCCGTGACGGTCAAGATGCGAGGCGATTTTGAAGTGATCGAGGTAAAGATCTCGCCCGAGCTGGTCAAAGACGGCGATGTCGAGATGATCCAGGATCTGACCGTCGCGGCTTTGAATGAAGCTCACCGCAAGGTCGAAGAGTCGCTCAAAGGCAAGCTTGGCGGGATGCTTCCGCCCGGGCTGATCTGAATGCGGAACGCGGAACTCCGCAGTGAATCAGATGCTTGATTATTCAGAACCGGTCGCCCGGCTTATCGACGAATTCAAACGCCTGCCGGGCATCGGCCATAAATCGGCGCAGCGGCTGGCGTTCTATATACTTCGCAGGCCGCAGCACGAGGTCGATAATTTTGTCGCGGCTCTTCGCGAGGTCAAAGAAAAGATAGTCTTTTGCTCGGTCTGCAACAATCTGACCGATGTAGATCCGTGTCTTTACTGCTCTAATCCAAAACGCGACCGTTCGATCATCTGCATTGTCGAAGAACCCTACAACCTTGTTGCGGTTGAAAAGACGCGCTCGTTTCGCGGGCTTTATCACATTCTCCACGGTTCGCTGTCGCCGATCCGCGGCGTCGGGCCCGATGAACTGATGATCGCAAATCTGTTTCCTCGGTTGATGCCCGAAAAGAATGAGGGAGTAGAGGTAAAAGAGGTCATTGTCGCGACAAATCCGACGACCGAAGGGGAAGCGACCGCGAATTACATCGCCCGTTTGTTAAGACCGCTTGGTGTCAGGACCACGCGAATAGCAATGGGAATGCCGGTCGGTTCTGACCTTGAATACGTCGATGAAGTGACGATGGACAAGGCCTTGACCAACCGGCATGAGATCTGACCCGGTTTCCGGCATCAATACCGGACCTTTTCTTCTTCAGCGTCCGAAGCGCTTCGCGACTTTTTCCACTCGTCTTCTGTTTCGTAGAAATTGACGTCAAATGTCAAGAGACTCTTAACCTCGATCCCTTCAAATTCCGTCGGCCCATCCTCAAACCTCGCGATCGCACCGATCCCGATCACCTCTGAACCGACGCTCTTGACGATGTCAACCGTCTCCTGGATCGCTCGGCCCGACCGAACGATGTCGTCGACGATGATCGACGGATAAACGTCGCCTTCGCCGATATACTGACGAAATTGCCTTTTGCCGTCTTCCATCTCAGCCCAGTAGATCTGGTCGGCACCGAGTGCCTCACGCACGCCGAACGCCACCATGATACCGCCCGGGCTCGGGCTTATCACCGAGACCTTTGGAAGCCGGCTTGAGATCGCCTTTTCCATCCTGAACATACGGCTCAATCCGACCGATAGTATCCGGGCGTTATCGTAGTAACGAAACGCCAGCGGCATCTGAAAGTAGTGCGAAGCGTGTTTTCCGTTCGGATAAATAAAATGACCGCGGCGATAGGCGCCGGTGGTCCTTAGAATTTCCATTACCGATTCTGAAGAGGGAATCAAATCAACCATTATTGTCTCCTGCAGGTTTAAGCTAGATCGCCTGATGTTGTGAAACTACCATTCTAGACATCAGGTCAGACATAATCAATTAACCGCACCGAAAACCTCCTTGATGATCGTCTTTTGGGCGGTGCTCATTTCGTCGGGCAATCGACCGGGCGAAAACCAGCCAAGCTCGAATATCTCGCGGCTCATCACGCTCGGTTCGCCCGCGGCGACAGCCGTAAAGAGTACTTCGATATGCTTGTTTACGGTCCTCACGCGGAGCAGCGATAGATCGGCGAGTCTTATCCCGGTCTCTTCCATTACTTCGCGGCGTATCGTTTCTTCGGGCTGCTCGCCTTTATCGACAAAACCGCCCGGCAGGCCCCAACCCGAAAGCGGACGCAGGACGTGGTTCAGCAGCAGGACCTCACCCGAATCGTTGCGGATCAATGCCGCCGCCGAAACAGTGAACTTCCGCTGCGTCGTCCGAACGATCTGTAGCCTGATCGCCGGCGGCAGCATGCGCCAGATCTTTCGGATAGATCTCTTCAAATTCTTATCCTCAGGACTGTCTTTGCCCCTGAAAAACGGCTCAAATTTCCTGGAAGTTTAACAGCGTTATAACTTTATTAACAGTAACGAGCCTGATTTCTTTTTTCAGGTGTCCTTGCCTTCATCCCGTTCAGAAATAAATTAAGGAAAGTATACACGAATGGCCCGACGAAGTTTTTTAGCCGTCTGTGCGTCCGTTGTCCTGACGTTCTTGACAACGACCCTTTCGATAAGCGCCCAAACGAGTGTCGTCCGCAATGATATCGAACGCTCGTTCAGCAAGTTCGAGCTTGTAAGGATCGAGTTGCCGCCGACGTCCGCCGGCCATGGTACGCGCCGAGAGATCGGCATTCAGGCGGCTGGCCGGGATCTTCGGCTGTCGATCGAGGCCAACGATCTGCGGGCTCCGCATTTCAGAGCCGAGGACGAAGGGCCGAACGGTACCGTCGATCTCGGACGCTCGCCGGTTACGACCTTCAAAGGCGTCGTCGATGGCGAACAAGGCTCGCAGGTCAGGCTGAGCATCGAGGGTTCTCGGATCGAGGGATTTTTCTCGACCGGCGGAGAACGATATTTCATCGAGCCGGCAAAGAAATACTCAGATCATGCGCGGGACGATGAATCGGTGATCTACCGGGCGGAAGACTCAAAGGTAACTGATTCGTTCTGGTGTCATTCAGACATTCCGACCCGCATCCGATATGGCAAGGGCATTGTCGCGGATCAGGACGCCGCCCTGGTTCAGACCGTCAGGCGGATCGATCTGGCGACCGAGGCCGACAGCCAATACGTTTCGCAGTTTGGCGGCGCCGTACAGGCCAATAACGAGATCCTCAGCATTCTGAACATGGTCGAAGGGACCTTTTCCGCCGAGCTTAGCCTGACGATCCGCGTTGTTTTTCAACATACCTGGTCGGTGACCGACCCGTTCGGAGGAGCCAACACGAACGAGATCTTGACCAATTTCAGGAACTACTGGAACTCGACCTACCCGACGACATTAAACCCGCGGAGCGCGGCCCACCTTTTCACCGCAAAATCGAACGCCCTTTCGCAGGGCTTCGCCTATCTTTCGGTGATCTGCAACAATCCGCTCGCGGCTTACGGCCTAAGCGGATATATCAGCTGGGCGCCCGGCAAATACCTGATCACCGCGCACGAATTGGGCCACAACCTCGGGGCAAATCATGCCGACGCCGGTCAAAGCTGTTCGAACACGCTAATGAATACGCAGCTTAGCGGTTCGACGCCGATGACCTTTTGTTCATATTCGCGGACGGAGATCAGTAATTTTCTGGTCGGGAGCGGCTACTGCCTTGCACCGGTACTCGATCCGGAATTCGATTTCGACGGCGACCGCAAGGCAGATATAAGCGTTTTTCGGCCCTCGAACGGCGCCTGGTATTTGAATCAGAGTCAAGAAGGCTTCCGAGCATTCTCGTTCGGGACCAACGGCGACAAGCCGGCTGCGGGCGATTATGACGGCGACGGCAAGGCCGATGCGGCGATATATCGCAACGGCGTCTGGTGGCGGCTGCTGAGTATGACGAGTACGGTGGACGTGATCGGCTTCGGGCTGGCCGACGACATTCCGGTTCCCGCGGATTTCGACGGCGACGGCCGGACCGACGTCGCGGTCTTCAGGCCTTCGAACGGCGTCTGGTACAGGCTTGCGAGCAGCGATGGTTCATTCTCGGCGATCGCCTTCGGCCTCAGCGGCGATATTCCCGTCGCAGGCGATTACAGCGGCGATCTAAAAGCCGATGTGAATGTCTTTCGACCGTCAAATGGTGTCTGGTACAGGCTTAACAGCGGCAACGGTAATTTTGTCGCGATCCCATTTGGCATCCAGGGCGACATACCTGTCGGGGGCGATTTTGATGGCGACGGCCGATTTGACCGGGCGGTCTTTCGCCCGTCGAACGGCGTTTGGTACGTTACTCAGAGTTCGAATGCCGCATTCTATGCCGTCGCATTCGGCCTTTCGGGCGACATCCCGGCTCCGGCGGATTTCGACGGTGACGGTAAGTCTGACATAACCGTCTTTCGTCCGGCGGACGGCGTCTGGTATCGGCTCAACAGTTCGAACGGCGCTTTCAGCGCGATACAATTCGGGCTCAGCGGCGACCGCCCGGTCCCCTCAGATCAGAACTGAACTATTCGCTTTGACGAGCGAGTACGACGACATCGCGCGTTTTTTCTATCCGCGCGAGCACGATCTGCTTGCCGTCTCGCGACCATTCGAACCACGCGGCCTCACCCTTGCCGAGGCCGGTCATCGTCCGTGAAGCGGTACCGTCGGTCGCAAGCATTATCAGGCCGATCTCCTCACCTTCACCGACCACCTGGCTGATATATCGCCCGTTCGGGTGCCAACGCATTCGTCGCTCGACCACGTATTTCGGAAAGCTGATCTTGCCCACGATCGAGCCGTCAACGACCGATACAATGCCGATACGCCAAAGCCCGTCAAGATCGGTATCCATAAAGTAAAAGGCGACCTGTGAACCGTCGGGTGAAACGGCTGGCCTGACCGCAAAACCCGGCCCGATACCGGTTACCGATCCATCGCTGAACGCGAGACGTTTCATCGCGACAACGCGATTTACAAGGCCTTCCTGAAACACGATCGAAGCGCCATCCGGCGTAAAACTCGGATAGACATCTTCCGGGCCGTCCGTAAGTATCCGCATCCCGCCGCCGTCCGCATTTACCCGCTTCAGCCTGTTCTTCCCGTCGTCGTTCGAACTGAACACGATCGATCCGTCGGCCGGCGATACTGACATTCCAAAGGTCGCATTCGCATTGACGGTCAATTGCGTCGGTTCAGAACCGTCATCATTTATCCGCCAGATCTCGCGTCGGTCGTTTGCGGTCGAAGTGAAAATTATGGAGCCGTCGAGAGCATAGGCGGCACTTTCGATGATCCCCGACTCTTTGTGAACATCGCGGGTCCTGGCGATCTTTCCGTCAGCGTCGAGGTCGATCGTCGAAATATAAGAGACCGGGTTCTGCTTTACCGAAAGTACGCTTCCGTTCGAGGTCGAGACCCAGGAATAGCTGCTGAGGTCGTTGGTCATCTTGGTCGCAGTCCCCGACCTTATGTTGACCGACCAGACCTGAGCGCTGGCCGACAAATAGGAAAAGCCGGCGACAACAAGGTTCTCATTATCGAGCCACGCCAGATGATCTGCGTTGTCCCACGTTTCGTTCGTGACCGCCTTTTCGCTGCCGTCACGCGGATCGATCAGAACGATCCTGGTTTGCCGGCCGTTCCTGATCTCTTCGATCGCGCAGGCGATCGACCTGCCGTCAGGTGCCCATGCGACCGGATTTGCGCTGAAATTCGGGAACGATCGTTCTCCGTCGATCCCAACCGCTAGAATGCGCTTTCCCGAGCCGTCCGTGTTCGATATCAGGAGATGCGTTTGCTTTTGCGACGAACGCGATTCGGTAAATGCCAGTTGTTTGCCGTCTGGCGAGACCGAAACGGCCGCTCCGGTCGAGATTCCGGCGATCGTCTCTATCGGGCCGCCGAGCAATGGCATCCGCCAGACCTGCGGATCGGCGAGATCTGGTGAAAACGTTGTCGCGTAGATCTGATCGCTGTCCGGCGAAAACGCAAGCCCAACATACCTGACCGGCCGGGTCGGAACGATCTGCTGCCTGCTGCCCGAAGCTACCTGCTGCAGCCAAAGGCTTTCGCCCTCGGCCTCGGTCTGCGCAATTACAGCGTACTTGCCGTCAGGCGTGATCGCCGCGGCATCAGGAACGCGACGGTTTCGTTGACATCACCCAACGGCATCGTACGTACGTTCGTCACGTCGTCATTCGGCCACTTCACCTTCGATGGAGTAACCGCCGGAGCGGTCTACATTATCGAAGTATCGGCGAAACGGCATGTATTTCCGGAATCTACACGGGTCTTGGTCGTCAACGAAGCGCTCTCCGACGTTGATTTTGTCGCCGAACCGTAGCGCGGCCCGACCAAATGGCCATTGACGAAGGATAGCGATAGCTCTCTGGGTTTCGGTGTATAATCTCAAACGACGTGATCGATTGCGCGGGCCTTCCGCAGACGAATTCTGCGGCCGGGTAAGCCTGCTTCCTTTTTCGCTAACCATAGTTATGCCGAGATCAAAACGACCGTTCACCATCCTATCGTTATTCTTAGTTTTTGCTTTTGCATGGTTTGCTGCCGGTGTCTCTTACGGCCAGATGGGCGCGATCGCCGCCGTCGATGAGCCGGAGCCTGCGGCCGGCGGCGGTTCAGCGGTTGCCGGTAAAGCCGGTGCCGGAACCGGTGCGTCCGCGGCTTCGAGATCGACCAGATCGGCCCAGACGCGTTCCAGATCATCGAGAACGACGTCAACATCGTCCAAGACCTCATCGGCGGCAAAAACGCCAAAACCTCCGGCGAAGTACGACGGCTTTGTCGTCGGCGATAAATACACTTTCCTCAATTTCGAGGTCGTCTCGGCAGAAAAGCCCTACCATACCCGCGCGGCAAAAGCTTCGGGGGCGAAGGGCCTTGTTCAGGTCGAATTGCTGATCGATGTCGACGGCAGTGTGTTGACGGCGAAAGGGCGCACCGGCAATAAGGAGCTTTGGCCCGAAGCCGAGCGTGCGGCGCTTGCATCCAAGTTCAATCGTCCGACATTCGGCGGAAAGCCGGCGAGGGCGATCGGGTTTCTGGTTTACCGTTTCGGCCCGGCGGAAGATTAGGCATTATCACGCTGCAGACATGACCGATCCGATCGCTGTGCCGGAATCCGAAAAGATCTACGCCTGGAGCGACGTCTCGAGACTCCATCGTTCTCGCAACGGCATTTATCAAAAGAACGGGCGGCTCGTCTCGCTGCTGACCGATTTTGGCCGCATCAATCCCTGCTATCCCGATTTTCACGGCGATTCGCGCGACATCATCCACTACACCGGTTCGGGCAGACGCGGCGATCAGAAGCTGGACGCCGCAAACCGGGCGTTGATCGATGCGATAAATACCGGTCACCCGGTCCCGCTTTTTAATAAACTCGGCGTCAATCGATGGGAATTTCTCGGCCTTTGGCTCGTCACCGACAGCCGATATATTTACGACGAAGCACGCGGACGGATGGTGTGGAAATTTACGCTCCGGAGATCGGTATGCGATCAATTGCCAGCCGGCGAGATTTAAGGCACAATACCTCGCGCATCCCTACAGACAAACCAAAAGGAGACACCAAGATGAACGTCGTTCGCCGCTTAGCCGTTTTGCTTTTTCTGCTCTCGATCTCTGCCCTCGCCGTCTCGGCTCAATACACGTGGTCGCCCGAGCTTCAGGTCAAGGTCCGGGCGCTTGCATCGCCCGACATTTCGCCTGACGGAAAATGGGTCGCGTATACGATCAACGATGCAGTGATGGCGGCCGACAAGAGCGAGTTCGTCACCCAGATCTGGATGGCGACGACCGACGGCAGTCAGAACTATCAGCTGACATTCGGTGAAAGATCGTCGACCAATCCGAAGTTCTCGCCTGACGGCACGATGATCGCTTTCACGTCGAACCGAAAGGATAACCGCAACTATCTTTATGTGATGCGTCTCTCGGGCGGCGAGCCTGAGCAGGTGACCGAGATCAAATCGAGCGTCGCTAACTTCGAATGGTCGCCTGACGGGAAGTCGTTCGCCTTCACGATGACCGATCCGAAGACCGACGATGAGGAAAAGAACGACAAGGGCCGGAACGACTTTCGCTGGATAGATGAGAACGTCAAGCTCGCCAGGCTCTATCACATACCTCTCGCCAAAGGCGCCGGCGGCAAACGCGAGATAAGAAAGCTTACTGCGGTTGACCGTCATGTCAATGGCTTCGATTGGTCGCCCGACGGCAGGCGGATCGTGTTTGCCCATGTAAGTTCGCCGGTCGTCGACCATTGGCCGACGTCCGATCTCTCGATCGTCGATGTTGCCACCGCGACGGTCTCGACGCTTGCGGCGACCGCGGCGGCCGAGGCCGCTCCGAGCTTTTCGCCGGACGGAAACTGGGTCGCTGCGTCGGTCAGCGATGTTCCGGTCAGATGGGCGCAGAGCAACCGGCTCGCGGTCTATCCCGCCGCCGGCGGTGCACCCAGGTTGATGGCCGCGAGTTTTGACGGCGGACCAAATGTCATCGGGTGGACCCCTGACGGATCGAAAATAATGTTCTTCGAACCAAAGGGAACCGGGACATCGATGTATGAGGCGACCGTCGCGACCGGTGCCGTCCGTGATGTCCAGAATTCCGATGCGGTCATCTCGTCGGTTTTTGTGAACAAAAACGCCGACCTTTTTGCCTTCGTTAGCCAAAGGGACGATTCGCCGCCCGAGCTGCATGTCGTCCGATCAGGCGCGTCGACGACGACCGTTGTCTCGAATGCGAATGCCGACCACGCCCGCTACACCCATCCGAAGACCGACGTCGTTAAGTGGAAGAGCAAAGACGGCCGCGAGATCGAGGGCCTGCTGACTTATCCGATCGGATATACGGCGGGCACGAAAGTGCCGCTCATCCTAAACATCCACGGCGGCCCGGCGGGCGTCTTTCAGCGCAGCTATGTCGGCGGACGAGGAGTCTATCCGCTGGCGTCCCTTGCGGCAAAGGGCTACGCGATACTGCGGCCTAATCCGCGAGGATCGAGCGGATACGGCGTCGCCTTTCGTCAGGCGAACATCAAGGATTGGGGCGGAATGGACTACGAAGATCTGATGACCGGTGTCGATCACGTGATCGCGATGGGCGTTGGCGATCCTAACCGGCTCGGTGTAATGGGCTGGAGCTACGGCGGCTATATGACGTCGATGATCATCACAAAGACCAACCGTTTCAAGGCCGCTTCGTCAGGTGCTCCGGTGACCAACCTGATGAGCTTTAACGGAACGGCCGACATCCCGTCCTTCGTCCCCGACTATTTCGAATCGGAGTTTTGGGACAACCCCGCGATCTATGCCAAACACTCGGCGATGTTCAATATAAAGAACGCAAGAACGCCGACGCTGATCCAGCACGGCGAGGCCGACGTCCGCGTGCCGATATCGCAGGGCTACGAACTCTACAATGCGCTTAAGCGTCAGGGCGTCGCGACGCGAATGATCGTTCTGCCCCGGATGCCGCACGGCCCGAACGAACCCAAAATGCAGATCGCCGCAATGCAGAGCAATCTGGATTGGTTTGATAAGTATCTGAAGTGATCGACGCGTTTACAATACGGGAGCAGATCGATATTTCTATGAGAATACTTGTCACAGTTTTGCTTGTCGTCTCTTTCGCCGTCACGTCCCTTTCGCAGGGCCAGGGCGGCACCGCCTTCCAAGACTTCGTCCGCGTTCGGGCAAGGACCGTCGTGCTGAAGAACGTTAGGATCATCGATGGAACCGGAGCCGCCCCGAAAGAGAACCAGTCGATCACGCTGACCGGCGACCGCATCGGTTCGATCGGGCCGTCAGAGTCCGTTGCGATCCAGGCGGATGCGCAGGTTATCGACCTTGCCGGTTACACCGTTCTGCCCGGACTCGTCGGGATGCACAATCACATGTTCTTCCCGCAGGGAGGCTCGCCGCAGCATTACTCGAACATGGCGATCAGCTTCCCGCGGCTTTATCTTGCGCTTGGCGTGACGACGATACGGACGACCGGAAGCGTCGCACCTTACAACGACCTCGAGGTCAAACGCCGCATCGACAGCGGGCAGATGCTTGGGCCTAAGATGCACGTCACGGCGCCGTATCTTGAGGGCAAAGGCGCATTCACGCCGGTAATGCGTGAGCTGACCGGCGTCGACGACGCCCGGAGAATGGTGAATTTCTGGGCCGATCAAGGAGCGACGTCGTTCAAGGCCTATATGAACATCACCCGCGACGAACTGCGTGCGGTCGTCGAGGAAGCTCACAAGCGAAACCTCAAGGTCACCGGCCACCTTTGTTCTGTCGGCTACAAGGAAGCGGCCGAGATCGGCATCGATAATCTCGAACACGGACTGCTCGCAAACTCGGAATACGCACCCGACAAAAAACCCGATGTCTGTCCCGAGGGGGCAACGGCAAGCCTTCTGAACCTGGACATCAATGGAGCCGCGGTGCAGGAAACGATCCGCGTACTGGTCGAGAAAAAGGTGGCCATTACGTCGACCCTTCCGGTGTTCGAGGCAATGGCCCCGATCGCTCCGAACGGCATCGGCGCCGCCTCTGCGCTTCTCGATCAGCGAATGCTGAACACGATGTCCGCCGATGCTCGCATTCGTTATCTCTCGTCACGTTCACGCACGCCTGCCAATTCGCCGATGACCACATTGATCCGGAAATCGATGGACTTCGAGCGGGCCTTCGTAAAGGCCGGCGGGCTGCTGATGACCGGTCTCGACCCGACCGGAAACGGCGGTGTTGTCGCCGGCTTTGGCGATCTGCGGGCGGTTGAACTGCTTGTCGAGGCGGGATTTACGCCGGTAGAGGCGGTCCGGATCGCGAGCCTCAACGGTGCGGTCTTTCTTGGCGAGGATGGCCGGATCGGCTCGGTCGCCGAAGGGAAGATGGCTGACCTCGTGGTCGTAAAAGGCAACCCGTCTGCCAGGATCAGCGACATCAGGAACGTTGAGATCGTCTTCAAGAACGGCGTCGGTTACGACACCGAGAAGCTGATCCAATCAGTGCAGGGTCTGGTCGGAACGAGGTAGGCTGCGCCTTCGCATGCCCGTATCGCGGTGAGCCTCAACGGTTGAGCTGATCGGCCGTCTCGAACATTCGCGTAATTCCAGGCGAGATGGTCTTTTTGGTTATCCACTCCGCAAAGTTCAGGTCGTGATCATGGCCCGGAAAAACGAACTCACTGAGATTGCGTTTTCCCGCTCTGTCAAAACTCGCTCGGAGTTCTGCAACGGCGTCGGACCGGCAGTTGGCATCCGACTCACCGTGAAAGACGTAGATCGGCAGTTTAAGCCGAAGCAGTCGCGTCTTATTCGCTTCGAGTTTATCGTGTTCACGGAGCCAGTCGGTCGAAACACGAAAATAGTTTTTCCAGATCCATTCTTCGTCGCCCTTTGCTATCGCGTCGGTTATCAGCTTGTACCGCGGTGCCTGGATCAACCCAAAGTCCTTGATCGTGATCGCATCGTCCTTATCAATATCGATCTGTTCGAACTTGGCATTCTGCAGACGGCGCGTTCGATAGTCGGCAACGTTCTTTTCCGTCGATTCGTATTCGGCCCGGCTGATGGTGCCGTCTTTGTCGGCGTCGAACGCCGCCCTTAAGTTGACCATCGCCGAGCCTCCCGAATTCTGCCATTTGATCACCTCGGTCATGTTGTCATGAACGTAGCCGGCCAGGAATAAAGCATGTATCTTGTTGCGGCGGTCTTCGGCGGCCATCGCCGCGAGGATCGTTCCTTCGCTCCATCCGAGCAGAATGACCCTTGCCTTTTTCAATCGCTTATCGGATCGCAGCGACTTTATGAACGTAGCAAGGTCCCTGACCTCAACTGAAGGCACGACTCTTTTGAATTTCACACGGTCGACGGTCTCGAACGGCGGTTCTTCGGCGAGGCCCATTCCCCGCTTGTTGTACGAAAAGAAAGCTATGCCGCGTTTATTGAACTCATCGGCAAAATGATCGAAGTAATTGAAAGCGAACTGTTTGGTGCCGCGGCGGTTGAGGTACGTCGACGGCCCCGTCCCGTGAACATAGATGACCAGCGTTCTGATCCTGGCTTGATCGGCCGGAAGACTCAAACGGCCCTCGACCGTTTCGCCGTCGAACAGCGAAAACTTGATGATCTCACCGCCCAGGGCCGCCGAGGCTGCGATAAGCAACGTCGCGGCCGCCGCGGCCGAACGAACAAAAGCGCCGATCGTCATTTCATTTCTTACCCAGGTCGACCGCGCGCTTATACGCGGCGTAGACGGCTTTTGACAACACGGTTCGAAGCGTGCCTTTTTCCATTTGATAAATTGCCTCCGCCGATGTGCCGCCCGGCGAGGTGACCATGTTGCGGAGTTCGGCCGGATGCTTGTGCGATTCCATCGCGAACTTTACCGAACCGAGCATCGTTTCCTGCACCAGTTCTTTCGCCATGTCACGCGAAAACCCGAGGTGCACGCCCGCATCCGTCAGCGCTTCCATCACCATAAATATATATGTTGGCCCGGTGGCCGAAAGCGACGTTGCCATGTCGATCATATTCTCGGTCTCGACAAAAAGCTCTTTGCCGAGGGCCGAGAGTATCTGGCGTACATGCCCGCGATCCTGATCACCGACCGCCTCGGTACAGGTCCATGCCGTAATGCCTGCGCCGATCTGCGACGGCGTGTTCGGCATCGCCCGAACGACCTTTGCCGTCCCAAGCTCTTCGGCCAGTTTTTCGATCCTTGCACCGGCGATGATCGAAACCACAAGGTCGTTCGGATGCAGAACGCCCTCAAGGTCAGATAACACTTTCGCCAGCCTCTGAGGCTTTACGCAGAGAACGATCACCGAGTTCTCATTTTCCGCGACGGCCTTTGCCGCTTCCGCATTGCTTGCGTAAGCGGCGATGCCGTATTTTTCCGTCAGCTCGTCGCGGCGGCCTTCGCGCGGGTGGCTCGCCGAGATGTTCTTCGGCTCGACGATGCCTTTCTTCAAAAGTCCGGCCAGCATCGATTCGCCCATCACGCCGCAGCCGATAAATGCCAACCCCAGATCTTTACTTAGTTCGCTCATCGTTCTTTCGCCCCCGGATATATCTTTCGGTAAAATGGCATTTTCGATTCTACCTTTACGTCTTCTGTTTTACGGAATGGAAATATGATCAAGTTCAAAGCTTCAGATAAAAAAAACGACGCGGACGCTGTCTGGGCGATAATTGAGCCGGTGATCGAGGCGGGCGACACTTACACCTTTGCACCCGGAACTTCGCGGGAAGAGTTGCTGAATTGGTGGTTCGCAGACGGCCATCATTGCTACACCGCAGAGAACGAAAGCGGCGAAGTTCTCGGCATTTTCTGGCTTCGAAAGAATCAGCCCGGGCTCGGCGATCATGTTTGCAACGCCGCGTATATGGTCTCGCCCGCGGCTCACGGCAGAGGTGTCGGCCGACAGATGGCGGAATTCTCGCTCGACGAGGCTCGCCATCTTGGCTTTACCGCGATGCAGTTCAACTTCGTCGTTGCGTCGAACATGGCGGCGGTCCGTCTCTGGAGATCGGTCGGCATGGAGATCATCGGCACGATCCCCGACGCCTTTCGCCACCAACAAAACGGCCTGACGGATGCCTATATTATGTATCGTAAGCTATAATTACGGCTTTCGATATGACCATCGACGAACAATTGGAATTTCTCAAAAAAGGGACAGTTGACCTGATCCGCGACGACGATCTGCGCAAAAAGCTTGAGCGGGCGGCAAAGACCGGCAAGCCGCTGCGCGTAAAGCTCGGCCTTGATCCAACGGCGCCTGACATTCATGTCGGCCACACGGTCGTCATCCGCAAGCTGAAGGCGTTTCAGGACCTCGGGCATACGGTCATTTTTCTGATCGGCGATTTTACGGGCATGATCGGCGATCCCTCGGGAAAGAACGTCACGCGGCCGCCGCTTTCGCGTGAAGAAGTGAACGCCAACGCCGAGACATACAAACGGCAGATGTTCAAGCTGCTCGACCCCGATAGGACCGAGCTTCGATTCAATGGCGAATGGATGGACAAATTTAACGCCGCCGATTTCGTCAAGCTATGCGCCAGGACGACCGTCAAACAGATACTCGAACGCGACGATTTTACCAAACGCCTTAATGAGGAAAAGCCGATCTCGCTCCACGAGCTGCTCTATCCGCTCGTGCAGGGTTACGATTCCGTTGCGCTCGGATCCGATATCGAACTCGGCGGCACCGACCAGAAATTCAATCTCCTGATGGGACGCGATCTGCAGCGAGAATTCGGCCAGGAACCGCAGGTGGTCATCACGACCCCGCTGCTCGAGGGCCTCGACGGCGTGCAGAAAATGTCGAAATCGCTTAACAACTACATCGGCATTGATGAGCCGCCGGACGAGATGTTCGGCAAGGTGATGTCCATCTCCGACGATCTGATGTGGCGCTACTACGAACTGCTGACCGACCTTGCCCCCGCTCAGATCGCATCGCTCCGCGACAGATGCGGATCGGGCGACGAGAATCCGCGAAACGCCAAGGCCGCGCTTGCAAAACTCATCATCAAAGACTTTCACTCAGCGGCGGAAGCCGATGCCGCCGAGGACGAATTTACACGCCGGTTCGTGCAAAAGGAAGTTCCCGATGATATCGAGGAAAAAGCAATTGACGCTGGTACTTACCGTCTGGCGGACCTCATTGCGGTGAGCGGCCTTGCAGCCTCGAAAGGCGAGGCTAAACGCCTGATCGAACAGGGAGGCGTCAAGGTCGACGGCGAAAAAGCTACGAACCCCGGAGCAGAAATTGTCGTAACCGATAGCGAGATGCTGATACAGGTGGGTAAACGCAAGTTCGTTAAATTGATTGGAAAACAGTGATCGAAGCGGTATAATCCATCACCTGAGTAAATGCTGAGAGCACCGCGAGCAAAACGAGTACGATTGACTGACCGCATCAATACGATGATCGCGGCCGACCAGCCGCTTCGTTCGCTCGCCGGCAACCTTTCAAAGGTCGCCCGCTATGCGATCGACGAAGCCGCGAGCCTTTCGCTCGAGCGCGTCGAGATCAAACTGCCGCGGCTGCCGAAAAAGCTCGACGGATTCAAGGTCATTCATCTTTCGGATATTCATCACAGCCCGTTCACCGGACTCGACCACATCGAACGAACCGTTAAGATCGCAAATCGCCTGAAACCCGATATGTTCGTTTTGACGGGTGACTACGTTTCGCATGACGCCAAATATATCGGGCCGGTCGCCGAGGTCCTCGGCCGCCTCGAGGCCGAGTTCGGAACGCACGCTTGTCTTGGCAATCACGACCATTGGACCGACGCCGAACTTGTCACGCGTTCGCTCAAAAATGCGGGGATTCAGGTTCTGATAAACGAGGGCCATCGGTTCGAAGCCCGCGGAGCCTCGATCTGGCTGGCCGGTGTCGACGACCATATGGTCGGCAAGACCGATCTTCCGGCGGCCTTAAAGGGTTCGTTTCCCGACGAATTCAAATTGCTGCTCGCGCATAACCCGATCATATTCAGAAAGGCCGTCAGGGCCGCGATCGATCTGACCCTCAGCGGCCATACACACGGCGGACAGGTCAAGGTCCGGACGCGTACTCCGAAAGATCGCCTCATCCCGCGCCGCCGGCTTTCAGCCGGGCTGCATCAACGTAAGGATTCGCATATCTATATAACGCGCGGCATCGGGACGGTCGTCCTGCCCGTCCGCTACCAGTGCCCGCCGGAAATAAGCCTCCTTGAGCTGCGCGCCGGATGATCCTCACGATCCCCAATCTCCTCACGTTTCTCCGCATGGCCCTGATACCGGTCTTCGCGAGTTTGCTATTTTACGGCAACAGCAATTGGGCACTACTGGTCTTTGTGATCGCGGGCGTTTCAGATGGCATCGACGGTTTTGTCGCCCGACGTTTCAAGCAGGAATCCGAGTTGGGAACGATCCTAGACCCGATCGCCGATAAGCTTCTGATGACCACGGCGTTCATCGTGCTGTCTCTGCCCGGCGTGCTCGAACCGGTGAGGTTCTTGCCGGTACCCTTTTGGGTGACCGCCGCCGTCATCGGCCGCGACGTGCTGATCATCACGATCGCTGCGGCGATCAATGTCATCACCGGTTTTCGCGGCTTCAAGCCGTCATGGCTCGGCAAACTCTCTACCTTCGTACAGGTCGTCGCCGTTACGCTCATCCTGATCGCCGCCGTTACGGGTTATACATTCTACCTTCCAACGGTCTATCTCTTCGTCGTACTTCTTGCCGTGATCTCGGGCATCCACTATATCTTTCAGGTAGCACGGCTGATGAAAGACGAAGAGAAGAACGGGCCCGACGCCGGATCGGCCAAATGATCGCCCACCGGGCTGCCTGATTATAAATTTATGGACATACTTTCTTTTCTGGGCTAAATTGTCGGTATGATCCGACGACTGCTTCGTCTTGCCGCGGCCGGAGCAATATATCTGAGCCTTTTGTTCGTAGGTGACGTGTTGGGTCAAAGAGCGCCCGGATCACTGCTTCTTGATGCGCCTGTCATAACGGCGGTCGTTCCCGGCTCGCCGTGTGCGAACGATCAGCCGATGCCCCTCATTGTTCAAGGGTCTAATTTCGCTGCCGGGCTGCAAGTGAGCTTGGGTTTTCCTCGAGGCGGGACCGCGGTTTTGCAGGGCGACCGTATCTTGAATGTATCTGCAGCCTCTTTCACCGTCCTTGCCGAATTTCCCGAGTCGGGCAATTACACGCTCCGCGTTCACAATCTTGACGGCGGCGTCTCAGGCGCCTTGATCGTACCGGTTCAAAACTGCCTCACAATTTCACAGCTGGCCCCGACGCCTATTTACGCAAGAAGTACTCCGCGGATCGTGACGCTTACGGGCGGCGGCTTCGTTTCGGGCGTTACGGCGCTCATCACGCGTCCGAACGGCTCGGGCTACGGCGTGAGCGGCCCTGACGTCGTTTCGGTCCAGCCCAACGCGGTGCAGGTGAGGCTGATCTTGCCAAATTCCGGAACGTGGCGGATCGTCCTGCGCAACTCGAACGGAGATCTTTCGAATACGCAGAGCTTTTTTGTCGAGACGTCCCCGCTGTTCGATTTTGACGGTGACGGCGCGGCCGATGTTGCGATCTTCAGGCCCGCGGTCGGTGAATGGTGGTATCGCCGAAGCTCTGACGGCCAGGCGGCTGCCGCACAGTTTGGCACGGCGTCCGACATTGTCGTTCCCGGCGATTACACGGGCGACGGCAAGGCCGATATCGCGTTCTTCCGTCCATCGGTTTCGGAATGGTTCATTCTCCGCAGCGATGACGGCTCGTTCTATTCGTTCCCGTTCGGCAGTGTCGGCGACATTCCGGTCGCAGGCGATTTTGATAGCGACGGCAAGGCCGATACTGCGGTTTTCAGGCCGACGACCGGAACATTTATCATTATCCGGTCGTCCGATCTGGCGGCGATCTTCATCCCGTTCGGACAGAACGGCGATCGTCCGCTGACGGGCGATTTCGACGGCGACGGCATCGTTGACGTGGCCGTTTTCAGACCGTCGACCTCGGAATGGTGGATCCGCGGCAGCATCGGCGGGATCATCATCTTTGCATTCGGCTCGCCGGGCGACCTCGTCTTCGCCGGCGATTTTTCTGGCGGCGGCATGGCCGATGCAGCATTTTTCCGTCCCTCGACCGGCGAATGGTTCATTGTCCGGAGCGAGAATTCGACGTTCTATTCGTTCCCGTTCGGGGCGGCGGGCGATCTGCCCGTGCCGGCCGACTATGACGGCGACGGTACGACCGACGCTGCGGTCTTTCGCCCATCGTCGGCGACGTGGTTCATGCTCGGCTCGACCTCGGGGACGCAGATCATCCCGTTCGGCATTGCATCTGACCGTCCTGTTCCGAACGCCTTTGTAAGGTAAATGCCCGGCGGACGTCGTTCATTATTTTCAGCCAAAAGGCGCGTTCAAGATTATTTTGTCTTGGTTAGGATCAATAATCCGCTTTACTTATCACGGAACTTCCCTTAATGGTGTTCATCGCTAGGAGGTAAGAATGTCACGTTACTTTATCGGTGTTGTTCTATCGTTGCTCATCGGGCTTTTGGCGATCGGGTTCTTTCTCGATCTTCCGCGTCCGGTGACCGCCCTCGTCGCTGACGATCAGGTGCAGGTCATCGAACCAGCCGGCGGCGGTGAGTTCAAATTTCAGCCCAGAGACGAGATCAGCGATGCCGACCGCAGATTGATCCAGGCCGAGATCGCGCGAAACACTGCCCGGCTCGAAAAAGAAGGCAAGCTTGCTCCGGCAGTCCCGCTTGACGTTCCGCTTTCGTGGCCTATCGCGAAGGCTCCGGGAGTTTTGGATTTCAACGTGATCGGCATCTCGAACTTCGTCGATCATAACGCGGCATTCCCGAACCAGCTGCAGGATTACAACTGCGGAACCCGAACTTACGACCTAAGCTCGGGCTACAACCACAAAGGCATCGATATCTTCACGTGGCCCTTCGGCTGGAACAAGATGGATAACAACGAGGTCGTCATCGTTGCATCCGCACCCGGCACGATCATTTCCAAGACTGATGGCAATTTCGACCGCAGCTGCGCGATCGGCAGCGGGCAGTGGAACGCGGTCTACGTTCGCCACGCTGACAATTCGGTCGCGTGGTATGGACATATGAAGAGCGGCTCGACAACCTCAAAGGCGGTCGGTGCAACAGTTGCCGCAGGCGAGTATCTCGGCGTTGTCGGAAGTTCCGGAAGTTCTACGGGCCCGCACCTTCACTTCGAACTTTATGGCGGCGACAACCTGCTTAAAGATCCCTATTCGGGTCCGTGCAACAGCATGAACACAGCTTCGTGGTGGGCCGCGCAGGAAGCATATCGCGTTCCGAAGATAAACCGGCTGATGACCGGATCGGCAGGGCCTACTTTCCCGACCTGCCCGACGCCTGAGGTAACGAACGAAAAGCGGATATTCAAGCGAGGCGATGCGTTGACGACCTCGGCCTATTACCGCGACCAGACGACGGGCCATGTTACCCAATTCGCATTGCTCCGGCCGGACGGCTCGACCCACAGCAACTGGCAGCATACAAGCCCAAATACGTACAACGCATCGTATTGGTTCTGGAGCTGGACCATTCCCGCAAATGCACGCGGTGGGCAATGGAAGTTCAGAGCAAACTACCAAACGGTGCAATATGAGATGCCGTTTACAGTGGTCGGCGGGCCGCCGTTCGACTTCGACGGAGACGGGAAGACGGATGTCGGGATCTTTCGTCCGGGGCCGGCAGAGTGGTGGTATCGGAGAAGCTCTGACGGACAGGTCCCGGCACTTCAGTTCGGCACGTCGACGGATGCGATCGCACCGGTCGATTACACCGGCGACGGAAAGTCGGATGTGGCGTTCTTCCGTCCGACCACGGGTGAATGGTTCATCCTGAGATCGGAAGACGGCTCGTTCTACTCGTTCCCGTTCGGCGGAGCGGGCGACACACCCGTCCCGGCCGACTACGACGGCGACGGCAAGGGCGATGTGGCTGTCTTCCGTTCGACCAACAACACATGGTACATCCAGCGTTCGTCCGACCTCGGGGTCTCGATCATCACCTTTGGAGCCTCGGGCGACCTGCCGGTGACGGCCGACTACGACGGCGACGGCAAATCGGACATCGGCATCTTTCGTCCGGGCCCGGGCGAATGGTGGTATCTGCGGTCGTCTGACGGCGGCAACCGTGCGTTCCAGTTCGGGACATCGACCGACAAGACGGTGGTCGGCGACTACACCGGCGACGGCAAGGCAGACGCCGCGTTCTTCAGGCCGACGACCGGTGAATGGTTCATCCTGAGATCGGAAGACGGTTCGTTCTACTCGTTCCCGTTCGGCGGAGCAGGCGACACGCCGGTTCCCGGCGACTACGACGGCGACGGCAAGACGGACGCTGCGGTCTTCCGCCCGTCATCGGCGACGTGGTTCATGCTCGGCTCGACCTCGGGCACGCAGATCATCCCGTTCGGTGCCGCAACAGACCGCCCGATCCCGAATGCGTTCGTCAGATAAGTTGTCGTCATTAACGGCATAGTTCTGCAGGCATAAAAAATGAGCGGCTTCGCATTTCGATATGCGGAGCCGTTCTGCTTTTTATCCCAACGATCATTAGATATTTCACGCGGACACGAAGCTTTCTGTTGCGTATCCAAACAAACTGATATATAAGTCTTCCGAATTATCCGATTCACTGATCCGTACGCTTGCCCGATCAAGTTTTGTGCCCTTTCCGGAGGGTTAAGCAAAATCATCGCGGCGGCGTGTCTAATATATGAACGTGCCGGGGCATATATGCAGATCCATAGAGCCGATGAACAGGAGACGATCAAATGGCCAAATACAGAATGTACGCATACGCCCACATGAACGACACCAAGGTCATCCAGATAGTGTCGTTGGGCGATCTCCACACAAAGATCACTGAAACGACGAAAGTAGAACCCGGCGTCATCTCATCGCTGATCACCATTTTCGAAAAAGGCAAGAAACCATTCCCGCTCGAATTCGTTTGGGTGCCCGACAAGCACATTCCGCCGTCATTCACCAACGCGGTCAAGCCGGGAACCGACTTTTCGCTCGATCTTCGGCTTCGGATCGCGGACGACAGTTCGAACGAAAGCACTCGTTTCGACCTTGAATTTGCCCAGTGCAAGCTTATCCGGTCGACCAAGCTCGGAAACAAGGTAAAGGTCGAGGCCTCGTGTAACTATTTCAGGGCATCGTCGTAGGCGGGGCAAAAGATCGGCCGCATTCGCATTCCGCAAGAACATTGAGCGTGGGTCGGCACCGTGTATTTCCGTGCGGATTTACACGGCCGAGCGTCGGCGGATCACCTCGTTCAGCTCGGCAACGATCGGATGATTTCGCGAACCAAGGAACTGCAGCGGCGGGACGAAGACTATCTTGTCGCCGTAAGGGTGGTTTGGCTTAAGGCGGATGGTGATCGGGTACGGCTTGAACCAGCGGCTTTGCGTTACGGCCGTCGCGTCGCCGATAGATATTTTTGTCTCGCCCGGGCCGCCCGTTCCGACGTAGAGCGACTCGCCGTCGAAACTGACGTGTTTTAGCCGCGAGCCGAGCACGAAAAGCGCCGCGACCACCGCCGCCGAAAACACAGCGATGCCGGCCAAAACCAGCTTCGGCACCGTCGCGGCCCCGAACGCCAGATACAAAAGCATTGCGGC
>Ga0268299_1000919_pt1 | contig 69402 bp, 56 predicted proteins | sample NOBtaG_FD_193484 | JGI IMG/M metagenome (GOLD analysis project Ga0268299, IMG submission 193484) | Activated sludge microbial communities from bioreactor in Nijmegen, Gelderland, Netherland - NOB reactor | ecosystem: Engineered > Bioreactor > Aerobic > Activated sludge | place: Netherlands... | reverse complement strand
AAGTCAAGCCCGGAGAGCCATTCGACGAACTCTTCCACGCTCTCGAACCCGAACGACTCCGCCGCATCCTGCGGGGTGATGCCCTCAGAGGTGCTCCCGCCCCCGGACATCATCGAACTCTCGCCCGACGGGCACTCGCCCCAGTATCCGAGCAGTTCGCCCAGGTCGTCACCATCCACGATCCCGTCGCAGTCGAAGTCCGCGATGCTGAAGCCGCCGCCGGTCCCCCACAGCCCAAGCAGCGTGCCCATGTCGTCGCCGTCGACCTCGCCGTCACCGTTGAAGTCCGGCGGGCAAGTGGAGGACAATGCGAACTCGTACGCGCCCATCTCGACCACGCAGATGATCCGATCGACCGGCGCATCGATCGGGCCCAGCGCCCATGGAACGAACTCGGTCTCATTGTCATTCTCGTCCAGATCCGTCCGGTCCACCGCCCTGAGCCCATCGCTGCCCTGGCTGATCAGCGGCGAACTCCACGACAGCCGGTAGTCGCCCTTCGGTGCGTCCACGAACTCGGGATCCACATTGACATTGCCGACGCCCGGGAAGGTCGGCGGGATTTCCGTCACGCAGGAGTAGTCGATCGCGAGGCCTTGGGTCCCCTGCTCCCCCGAGTAGACCTGCGCCAGAAAGCCATCGTCCCCGTCGGTGTTCCATACGATGATCGAGTTCGCGACCGTGAGGGATTCCTTCGCGAAGATTCCGCCAACGAAGAAGTGCGCCGCGTTCTCGACGACCGTGCAGTTGATCGCCGTTGCGGCCACATCGGCGAAGACCGCACCGCCCTGGGTCGCCCCATTGCCGAAGAACAGCGAGTTCGCCAGATGGATCGTTGGCGCGTGGCAGGAGATCGCGCCGCCCCAGCCGGTGAACCCGCCGGAGTCCGCCCCGTTCCCCGAGAAGGTGCAGTTGGCCACGAAGCAGTTCGAGTTCTCCTCCGCCGAGATCGCGCCTCCGTAGCAGTAGGTCTGAGCCTGATTGATCCTGTTGTCGACAAAGTCGCACTGCGCGATCCGGTACACGCCGTGTACAGCCACCATGGCGCCGCCGCGGCCTTGATCGGTGCCGATGACCGCGTTCTGCTCGAAGCGCGTGCGTCGAATCGTGGTCACGCCGGAGGGATGGTCGCAATGGAGCGCGCCAGCCTGAGAGAGCGCGGCGTTCCCGAGAAAGACGCAGTCGACGATGCGCAGCTCGGTCGGGTCGCCGGCCGCGTCGATCTGGACCCTCATGCCGCCACCCATGCTGTTCGCGCCGCTTCCGGCCGCACGCCCAGCTTGCACCGTGACGCCCCCGATCTCGACGAGCGCGCCGGACTCGTCCACCGAGACCACAACGACATGAAGCGAATTGTCGGTGAGGGTCGATGGCGCGGCGGGATTGTCGTTCCCGGAGATGTCGCCGCTGAGGATCGTGACGAACTGCGATGGATCCCAGGCGCCCGGATCCTGTCCCGCACCGGCGTAGCCGCCGCGGATCGTGCAGCCCTTCTCGATCAGGAACGAGCCGTTCGTGCCCGACGGCGTGTAGGTCCCCTGCGCGATGCGGATTTCGGTGACGGGCGAGTTCTCTTCGTTCAACTCATCGAGGGCATCGGTGAGGGACGAATAGGCATCGGCCCAAGTAGTGCCGTCCATCTGCCCAGCTCCCCCGTCGATCACATACCTGACCTCAGCCCACGCAGTGCGCGCCGACCCGACCCCGATCACGATCAGCATGAAGAGGGAGAGAGAGAGAGAGAGAGAGAGAGAGAGAGAGAGAGCAAACGGCGTGCCAATCGATCCAAGTCCCTGTACGACCTACACATCGCGAACCTCCGGGAAGTTGCGGCAGGCGCCATGGCCTGCCTGATGATCGCGGCGCCCCGTGCGACACCGCCGGAATGGGATCCCCCTTGAAGTGAGCGCCCGCGCGGATCCCGGACGCGAACGCTCGATCAGCCTATATCGATGATGGCGGCAGTCAATAGTCGAATGGGGACTTCGCCCTCAGGGCCTCCCGCTTGGCCGACTGCATCGTTCGAAATCACATGCGCGGCTCTGCGCCCGATGCAGCGCGTCGGCTCCGGCAGCCCTCCCTCGCCGAGTTGAGGACGGCATCGCGTCGCGTCGGCAGCGGTTGCCCCCTATCGCCGAGTTGAGGTCGGGATGCGCAGCGCATCCCGACCGAGTGTTTGAGGCGAAGGGGGCAACCGCTGCCGACGCGACGCGAACAGCGAGGCTGCCGGGGCCGACGCGCTGCGCCAACGGCGCCGCGAAGCGGCTGCGCGGGTCAGGCGGCTTCGGCTGCGCCCGCGGTTCCCGCCACGCCGTCGCGCGTGACGATGAAGAGCGAACTGGTGATGGGGTACGGCAGCCGCTGGAAGTCGCGGGCGACGCGATCCTGGAGCCGTGTCACGAACTCCGGCGGATCGCAGGTGAGAGCCAGGAACATGTCGCGCGCGGGCGTGGCCACATAGAAGTCGCCCTTGAGTTCCGGCGCAAGGCGCTGATGCAGTCGATTCAGCAGCAGTCGCGCCGCGTCATAGCCGTCCTGCATCGACACGAGCGCTGCGCGACCGCCTTCGTTCGAGTCGACCACCTGCACGCGCAGATCCGGCGAGTATCGCGCCAGGTTCTGCCGCGAGACCTCCTCCAACTCCTCGGGCTGCACGCCCCAGCGGATCATCTGCTCCGTGGTGACGCTGACGGTCACATGCGGCAGATCGATCACGAAGACGATCACCGTCCCGTTGACGAACGGCACATGGGCGACGAGCTCGCGATCCATCTGGTCGAAGATCGACTCGGGCTGGATGCGCGGCATGATGCGATGGCGTGCCACGGCGAACGGCATGGGGATTGCGCCGAGCGCATCGCCCTCGAGCAGCCGATCGAAGTAGTGCTCCACGATGTCGACCGCGCGGTCCGGATCCTGCCGGCACATGCGGAAGAGATTCTCCAGGCCGAGATTGCGGCCTTCCACCACCAGTGCCAGCGGTCCGGCAAGATCCGCACGACGGTCCGGCCAATTGCGCCGGAACAGCTTGTGCACGAACTCGCCGAACGCTTCCGGTCCCATGAACGGAACGCTCATCCTGTGCCTCCTCCGCCGTACCAGTCCATTCGGCACGGCTCCCGCATTGTCGGATACAAAACGCTCTGGGTCGCGTCCTCCGGACCCTGAGCGGCCGTATCCGCCGTGACAAACCCGATGTCCGAACCCACCTACGCCCGACCGTTCCGATCGTTCCTCGAGCAACCGGCGTCCACGATGTTGATCATCGGCGGCCCCTGCGTGCTCGAGGAGGATGCCGTGAACCTTCGGATCGGCCGCACCTTGCGCGACGCCTGCCGCGCTCTCGGTCTTCCGTATGTCTTCAAGGCGAGCTTCGACAAGGCCAATCGCACCAGCGCTCGCGGCCATCGAGGTCCGGGAGCCACCTCGGGTCTGGATCGAATGCGCCAACTGCGCGAGTCGCTCGAAGTGCCCGTCACGACCGACATCCACGAGCCCGGTCAGGCGCAGGCAGCGGCCGCGGTGGTGGACATGCTCCAGATTCCCGCGTTCCTCTGCCGTCAGACCGACCTGCTGCTCGCCGCCGCCGACACGGGCAAGCCGGTGAATGTGAAGAAGGGCCAGTTCCTCTCGCCCGCGGAGATGCGCGCGGTGGTGGGCAAGCTCCAGGAGGGCGGATGCCGGCACACGATGGTGACGGAACGAGGGACCTTCTTCGGCTACCACCGCCTCGTGACCGACTTCATCGGCCTCGGCGACATGCGCGAGATCGGCGTGCCGGTCTGCTTCGACATCTCGCACTCGACCCAGCTCCCGGGCGCGACGGGAACCTCCAGCGGCGGACGCCCCGATCGCTCGGCGCTGCTGGCGCGAGCGGCGGTGGCGGCGGGCGTGGATGCGATCTTCGTCGAGTGCCATCCCGATCCGCCGCACGCTCGCAGCGACTCGAGCATCGCGCTCCCGCTGGAAGCCGTCCCCCCGCTGCTGGAGCGTCTCGTGGCGATTCGACGAGCGGCGGCGGACTCTTGATGCCGCGAGCGAAGGGCCGAATAGAATCGACGCGTCGATGAAGAAGTGCGACCTCTGCTCGAAGCCTGCCGTCGTCCATGAAGTCGTCATCAAGAGCGGCGTGACGAGCGAGGTGCATCTCTGCGCCGAACACGCAGCCGCCAAGGGGTTCCAGGTGCCGGTGCAGCCGGTGGCGCAGCTGCTCTCGCAGTTCGTCGAGCAGAGCGGCTTGGCGCGCAAGGGCAAGCGCGGCGGGGCATGCCCCGAGTGCGGACTCACGATCCTCGAGTTCCGCCAGAGCGGCGTGCTGGGCTGCCCCGCGTGCTACGACGCGTTCCAGCCCGACCTCGGCACGCTCATCGAACGCGCGCAGGCGGGCGCCACGCACCATGTCGGCCGCGTTCCTGAGCGCGCGGCCGGAAGCGCGGACCGGGTGGCGCGGCGGCAGCGCCTCATGCAGGAACTCGATGCCGCGGTCGCCGCGGAGCAGTACGAGCGTGCCGCGCGACTGCGCGATCGACTGCTCGAACTGGATACGGGCGGATCGGAGTCGACCGCGTGAGGATCGGACCGCAGGGACCGATCGTGGGAGGCGCGGGCCGGGACGCGGATGTGATCGTCTCGAGCCGCATTCGCCTGGCTCGGAACATCGCGGGGTTTCCGTTCGTGGCTCGCGCGAATGAGTTGCAGCGCCGCGAGATTGTGGAGATGGTCCGCCGTGTCACATGCGACGACGCCGGCAAGCCGAAGAATGCGGGAGGGAAGACGCTCGAGTGGATCCCCATGGGGCAGGCCACCGCGCACAAGCGGCAGCTCCTGGTGGAGCGCCATCTCGTGAGCAAGAACTTCGCGTCGGCGGAGATCTCGCGGGCCGTGGCACTGAGCCAGGATGAGACGCTCTCGGTCATGGTCAACGAGGAGGACCACCTTCGGATCCAGACGCTCGCGCCGGGCTTCGAGCTCGCCGGCGCCATGGCGGTGGCAGGCTGGTTCGACCATGCGCTCAGCCGCCGCATCGACTACGCGTTCAGCCCGCGCTGGGGTCACCTCACCGCGTGTCCGACCAATGTCGGCTGCGGCATCCGGCTCTCGGTGATGGTGCATGTGCCTTCGCTCAAGCTCACGGGCGAGCTCGATCGCGTGAAGCGCGCCGCGAAGGACCTCAATCTGGCCGTGCGCGGCTTCTACGGCGAGGGCACGGAGGCGATCGGCAGCTTCTTCCAGATCTCCAACCAGGTGACGCTGGGCGTGCGCGAGGAGGATCTGCTGGAGGAGTTCGCCGAGCGCGTGGTGCCGCGGATCATCGCCTATGAGCGCGAGGCGCGGTCGATGCTCATGGATCGCTCCCGGCTCGTGGTGGAGGACAAGGTGTGGCGCGCGGCGGCAACGCTTCGCTCCGCGCGGCTGCTCACCGCCGAGGAGTCACTGAAGCTGCTGGCGAGCCTGCGCCTGGGCGTGGCCGCGGGCCTGATCCAGGGCCTGCCGCTCGAACGGCTGAGCGCGCTCCTGGTGCAGACGCAGCCCGCGCATCTGCTCGCGTCCGAGCCGTCGGCGCGCGACGAACAGACGGCCAAGGCCATTCGCGCGAACTTCCTGCGTCAGGCGCTGCGCGATATCCAGGTCGGATGATGCGCCGTGCATGACGCCGTTCCCCGCGGGCACCGGCTCGCGTGCGCTGCCGTGCACCGCACAGGCGTCAGCGAGGCGAAGGCGATGATGATGGCGATGGCGAAGCGCTGGCAACGGCCCCGGAGCGACGCCGCCGCGTCACTTGGCCTTGTGGGTCGAGCCGAGCTTGTCGGCTCCCACCGCGAAGCTCATGTCCTTCTCGGTGATTCCGCCGGCATCGTGGGTGGAGAGCGTGAGCGTCACCTTGTTCCAGCGCACCAGGATCTCCGGGTGATGCTGTGCCTTCTCCGCCTCCTGCGCGACGGCGTTCACGAACTTCATGGCTTCGGCGAAATCCTTGAGCAGGTAGGTGCGCTGGATCGAGTCGCCGGACTGCGTCCACTTCGCGAGCTTCTCGAGCCGCTCGTCCACCTGCGCCTGGGTGAGGCGTGTCATCGGGGACGCATGATACCCGCACGCGGCGGCATAATGCCTGCATGCCGAGCCTCGGCGTCTCGCGTCTTGCGCCGAGTCCCAGCGGTCCCCTGCATCTGGGCAACGCGTGCACCTTCCTCGTGAACTGGGCGCTCGCCCGGCGCCTCGGCTGGCGACTGCTCCTGCGCATCGAGGATCTCGACCAGCCGCGTGCGCGCCTTGACGCAGAGGCATCGATCCTCCGATCGCTCGCGTGGCTCGGCATCGATCATGACGGCGCAGGCGAGCGCCAGTCGCTGCGCGGCGGCGCATACGAGCGAGCGATGGAGGCGCTCGCACGCGATGGGTTCGTCTTCGAGAGCCCGCACTCGCGGGCGCAGGTCCGCGCCGCCGGCGGCGACGAGGAGGCGTTGCCGTCGAGTGCGCCGCATGCCGGCGCCGCCGCGGCGTTCCCGCGATCACTGCGGCCGGCCGAACGAGCCGCGTGGCGCTTCGTCGACCGGCGCGTCAATCATCGCTTCCGCGTTCCGGACCAGCCCGTGGTAGTGGACGATCAGGTCCTGGGTCGTCACTCGATCGATCTCGCTCGCGAGATGGGCGACTTCATCGTCTGGTCGAAGGCGGGCGTGGCCGGCTACCAGCTCGCGGTGGTGGTGGACGATGCCGAATCGGGTGTGACCGATGTCGTCCGCGGCGCGGATCTGCTTCCCTCGGCCGCGGCGCAGCAGTGCGTGCTGAGCGCGCTTGGACATCCGATCCCGCGATGGTGGCATCTTCCGCTCGTGGTGGATGACGAAGGCCGTCGACTCAGCAAGCGCGACGGCGATCTCTCGCTGGAGTCTCTCCAATCGCGCGGCGTGGAGGCCGAGCGTGTGATCGGGCTCTTCGCGCACTGGATCGGCCTCTCACCGGCACCGCTCGAGCTTGATGCCGCCGCCTTCCGTGACGCGTGCGACCCCGAGCGGGTGCGGGCATGGGCGAAGGCGGCGCCGCCGCGTCTCGGTGTCGCCGAACTCGAGTGGTTGCACACGAGGTAGCTCGATGCGTGCCACCGCAGGCGGGCGCGGCTCGAGGCCACAGGCCCACTGGGATCCTCGCCGGTGTCGATGATCGCTCCGCTCATGGCGCGGGCCGCTCGAGCCGGCGCCGAACCGCCTGATCCACGAGCTTCGCGATGGCGTCGGCCTCGAGGTTCACGCGATCACCGGCCTCGCGCTCCCCGAGCGTCGTCCGCGAGAGCGTCTCGGGAATGAGCGCTACTTCAAACCATGCACGCCCCGCACCCGCGTGTGGCGACAGCTCCGCCACCGTCAGGGAAACGCCGTCGATCGAGATGCTTCCGCGCGGCACGAGCAGTTCGTGCACCTCCGCCGGCGCCTCGATGCGCAGGCGCCACTGCCCGGATTCCCTCATGACGGCCTCGACGACGCCCGTCGCGTCCACATGTCCCTGCACGAGATGACCGCCGAGCAGCGTGGCGAGCGTCGTCGACCGCTCGAGATTCACGCGGCGCCCGAGGCGCCAGGAGCCGAGCGTGGTCCTTGACATCGTCTGTGGCACGACATCGAACGCGAGTCGGCCCTCGGGCACTGCCGCGAGCGTGAGGCAGCAGCCATCCACCGCGATCGACTCGCCGAGTTGCGGTCGCTCGGGCCAGCCCTGGGCATCGAGTTCGAGCCTCGATCCGCTCGGTCCCGGCTCCATGCGCAACACGGCGCCCATCCGTTCGATGATGCCCGTGAACATGCGCGTTCACCAGCAGCGCGAAGGCTCGGCGCCCGGGTAGTACCGCGCCAGGATCTGCTTCCACGATCCTCCGGCCCGCGACATCGCCTCCGCGCCGTACTGGCAGAGCCCCACGCCGTGACCATGCCCTCGCCCGGAGAAGGTGACGCTTCCGCCGACGACGCGCACCTCGACGAATCCGCTCTTGATGCGGCGCGACGGCGAGGCTGACGCACTGCGCATCGGATCGGGCGCGTTCATCGCCAGTCGCAGCGATTCCGCAGAGATCTCCGCCGTGGCGCCGGCGGAGTCGCGCACGCGGAAATCGACCGGACGCCCGGAGGTCGACACGCGTGCCGGCCGGATGTCCACGACCGCTCGCAGCGCGGCCGCGTCCGCGCGTCCCGTCGAGCGCCCCCATGCGTTGATGCGGCGCGAGACCTCGTCCACCGGCATCGTCTCGGACCACGCGTAGGTGGGCGATTGGCGGCAGCACTCGGGTCGGGCGCCCGACGCGCTGCGACCGGCCGCCAGCGGCGCAATGTCGTGCATCGGATTGCGCGTGACCGTGTCGATCGCGTTCGCGGCGGCACCGCCGCAGCAGCTCGAGTAGTAGGCGGGCACCACGCGATCCTCGTAGAGCAGCAGCATGCCGCGCGTGTCGCTCACGGCGCGAGTCGCCTGCGGCAGGGTCGTCTCGCCGATCCACGCCTGGCTCGCCTCGCCCGCCACGAGGTCGAAGTGGCGTCGATCGGCCCAGTGCGCGGCCTCGCACACGGCGTAGCTCCGCGCCGCGATCGCCTGCGCGCGGTAGGTCTCGAGATCCCAGGAGCGATAGAGCTCCTTCGCGAGCACACCCGGGAGGTAGCGCTCCATCGGCACCATCGCCACGATGTCGATCGATCCGGGCGAGGGCTCGGCGCGTGCATGCAGGCGCATCACGCCGGGCCAGCGCGAGCCCGCGTAGGTGATCGGCAGCTCCTCGCCTGATGAAGCGCGAGCCCGCACTTCCAGCACGCGCGCCGGCGAGAGCTGTCCATCTCCACCGCCCGGGACCGACACCGGCGCGCCATCCGCGCGGACGATCCATGCCGCGCCATCGTGCCGCACGGACAGTGCACGGCCGCGCGCAATCGACGCGCGGCCCCCGACCTCCGCGACCTCGAGCACGCCCCCCGTCACCGAGAGATCGACATCACCGCCGCGCACGCTCGCAATGCGAACGCGCACCGTCGGTTCGGTCCTCGGAGGCAGCGGCCGTAGCTCCGGCGCCTCCGGGATCGGCGCTTCCGTCATTTCCTCGTTGCCGCGTCGTCGATCGACCGCGTCTTCCAGCGGCGACGGCGGCCGCGACGGTCGCTCGGCGCGGTCGCCGGCCGTGTGCGACTGACAGCCGCCGGGACCCACCCACGCCACGGTGACGAGGGAGATCGCGAGCACACCGATGCTCACGAGGAAGAGCACATGGCTCCCGCGACCATCGGGTTGAAGGCCGTTGGGCATCGTGCTTCCTTATCGGCGCAATCGCTAGTCGATCACCCGCAAAGAGAGGCCCGCATCCACCAGCCGTGCCTTGATCTCGTCCAGGCTCGTCTGGCCGAAGTTCTTGATGCCCATGAGTTCCGCCTCCGTGCGGCTGGCCAGATCTCCCAGCGTCTGCACATTGAGCAGCTGCAGCGCCTTGCGGGCCCGCACGCTCAGCTCCAGGCTGCCGATCGGCCGGTTCAGCACCGTATCCGGCACTTTGCCCTTCAGCGTCTCCGCCACCTCGCGACGCACGCGGGCATAGTGGCCCGAGTCCAGCGACTGTCCGAGTCGCAGGCCCTTGGAGGAGAGCATGCTGCGGATCTCGACCAGCGAGGTCTCGCCGAAGTTCTTGTACGAGAGCAATTCCGCCTCGGTGATGCGCAGGAGATCGCCCAGCGTGCGGATGTTCATCTTCTTGAGGCAGTTTCGGCTCCGCACCGAGAGCTCGAAGTCCGTGACGGGCGTGTCGAGCATGGCGTTCTGCTTCGCCGTGTCGCGCGCAATCTCCTCGTCGTAGTACATGTCCTTGCTCGCGACGACATCGCGCAGGAAGAGCCGCGCGCGAAGGTGATTCGGATCCGTCTCGAGCACCTTGCGCAGCAGGCGCTCGGCGCGGCCGAAGTCGCCGCGATCCTCGCAGATCACCGAGAAGTTGAGCAGCGCGTTGACCGGTGGCTCCGGCAGGCTCGTCAACTCCTCATAGGTGCGCAGCGCCTCCTCGTCGAAGCCGAGCAGGTCGGCCATGTACGCCAGCTTGAAGAGGTGCGCCACGGTCCGGTCCTTCTCGACGGCGGATCGATACTCGCCGAGCGCGTCCCAGCGCCGACCTTCCGCGGCCAGTGCCTCGCCTCGTGCAAAGTGCTGTGCGGCGGCGTGCGGATCCGCGGATACCGCCTTCGTTCCGATCACCGTGTCGAGACCCTGGCTGTTCATTCGTGCTCCTGCGCTGGAAAGGGGCGCGGCGGCGGAAGGTGCCGCGGCGGATCGAGCAGCGTAGCGGAACGCGGCCGCGCGGCTCAAGCGTCGCTTCGGGACGGTCCCGAATCGCCCTCGCGCGAGGCCTGCCGGGCACGCCCGCCATCGCCGTTCGGCGTGCCGACCGAAGCCCCATCCTCGCTCGCCATCGCGGCCGCGGTGGCCGCCAGGGACGGCACGAGACGGCGGCTCATCCATCGCCCTCGCTCGAACCGGGTCCCCATCCAGATGCCCAGCACGATGATGTAGACGGACGCGGCGATCCACGGACCAAGGCTCGTCAACCCCGGCGCGAAGTGCGTGAACGCCCAGCCACCGCCCACGATCACGCTCCATGCGAGCACGAGCGTGATGACGCCGGGCATGAGCGTGTCGCCGGCGCCGCGCAGTCCGCCGATGTAGACGATGCCGATCGCGTCGAAGACTTGGAAGACGGCGGCGCAGAGCATCATGCGCGAGCCGTACTCCACGATCCGCGCCGCATCCTCGGCGCTCGTTCCCGTGCTCGAGATGAAGACGGAGACGAGTTGCTCGCGGAAGAGCGCGAGGATCACGGCGCACACCGCCATGTACGACACCGCCATGATCGCCGCGGTGCGAGCCCTGACGCGCCCCATCTCGGGTCGACCCTCGCCGATCGCGCGGCCCACCAGACTCGTCGCCGCCACGCTGAATCCGACGCTCGGCATGAAGCTCAGATGCATGTAGCGCAGCACCGCCCATCCGGCGGTGGCATGCAGCGTGCCGAAGGAGCCGACGAAGACCGTCGTGAAGATCGCCCAGCAGATGATCTCGTTGCCGAACTGGATCGACGCGGGCAGACCCACGCGCAGGAGCTGCTTCGCCTCCGGCCAGGAGAAGCGCCAGGCGCGGCGCACGCCCCAGCGCTCGTTCAGCGTGCGCCCGAAGAAGAGGCACGACGGCAGGATCAGCTCCACGGCCACGCCGCCGAGCGTGCCGATCGCGGCGCCGGCGACGCCGAGAGCAGGAACGCCGGGAACGCCCGGAAGTCCCCACGCGGGAACGCCGTCCTCGCCGAAGATGAGCACATAGTTGAGCCCGCCGTTGGCGATGTTGCCGAGGATCGCCGCGATCGTGATGACGCGCGGCCGGTGGAGCCCGAAGAAGATGTTGCTCATCGCCTTCGAACCGAGCGAGACGATCGCGCCGAAGGCAAGGATCTGCGCGTACTGCGTCTCGAGCCGGAGCAGCTCCGGCTCGTGGCCCATCAGCGAGAAGATCCACGGCAGCGCGAACGCCCAGGGCACCATGACCAGCAGCCACGAGGCGACGGCCATCCAGATTCCGGCCCAGGCGCGCCGAGCAAGACCATCGCGGTCCCCCGCGCCGAGACTCTGCGACACGAAGGCGTTGACCACCGAGAGCACGCCGAAGAGGAACGCCATCGGCGTGAAGCTCCAGATGCTGCCGTTGCCCTGCGCCGCCAAGGCCACGGGGCTGACCTGCGCCACCATGAACGCGTCGACGAACTGCATCATCGTGTAGCTCGTCATCGTGATGACGGTGGGCCACGCGAGCGACCACACCACCGCGGCATCGCGGCGCGAGGTTCGCGCCGGCGGCAGCGCCACCGCACCCGGACGCTCCGCCGGCGCCGAGCTCATGCAGGCTCCGGACCGCTCGTCAGGCGCAGACCCACGATCGCGGCGATGAGCATCGCGAGGCAGCCGATGCGGATCGGCGTGACGGGCTCCTCGAAGAGGATCATGCCGAGCACCGCGGCGCCGAACGCGCCGATGCCGACCCAGACTGCATAGGCGGTGCCGAGCGGCAGGGACTTCTGCGAGATCGCGAGAAGGACCATGCTCACCGCGAGCAGGATCAGCGTGACCACGCTCGGCACGGGCTTCGTGAATCCCTTCGAGTACTTCATGGACACGGCCCATCCGACCTCGAAGAGCCCGGCAACGACCAGCAGCACCCACGCGGTGGCGACGGACGGTTGCATCAGCGCTTCACTCCTTCATGCGCACCAGGATCGGATGAAGATGCCCGGCCCGCCGCGGCACTCGGCGGCGTGCGCGACCGCGCGAGCCGCGCGAGCACCGAGCTCGTCATCGCCACCGCGCTCGTGACCATGGCGCACGCCAGCAGCACGAATGCGACGATGCCGCTCCACCATCGCTGCGGCGCCTCGAGGCGATCGATCGCCGGCGCCACTTCGCGGAAGAGGAAGTGTGCGAGCGAGAGAACGCCCGCGATGCCCAGCATCAGCGTGCCGATGTGCAGCGCGAGCCGCGTCGAGGGCTGCGTGAACCGCGACGAACCTGCGCTCACGGCGAGGACTCCGCGTCGAGCCAGCGATCGAACCACTCGTTCGTCGCCTGCCCGACATGTCCGCCGAAGTCGATGTAGGAGCCGAGGTGTCCCGTGGCCGAGAGCCGGTCGAGCGTGGAATGGCCCGGCGCCGCCGCGTGCAGGCGCTCCGCGTGGTCGAACGGCACGATCCAGTCCCAGTCGCCGTGAATGAGCAGCACCGGGGCCGAGGTCCTGACGATCGCCTGCTCGGGCGACGCATCGTCCGGATCGAATCCCGCGTAGTCCGCGGCGTTGTCGATGATCGTCTGGCACTCCTCGTCGCTCGTGAAGAGCACCGGAATGGGGAAGAAGAGCGTCATGACCTGCGGCACGACGCGACGCATCGAGCTGAAGGCGCCGACCGTGACGACCGCGCCGATGCGCGGATCCTCCCCCGCCCACATGAGCGCCACCGCGCCGCCGTAGGACATGCCCCAGACGCCGACGGGTCCTTCGATCCATCCTTCGGTCTCGAGTTCGTCGAGCACCTGCACCAGATCGCGCCGTTCGATGACGCCGTAGCCGCGGAAGTCCCCCGTCGAGGCACCGTACCCGCGCAGGCCGACGAGCATGGCGCGATAGCCGTGCTTCGCGAGCGCGCGGGCCTTGTCGCGCATCCAGAACGGGCCGTCCGCCACGCCGTGCAGCACGAAGATCGTGCCGCGCGGCGTCGACTCGGGTTCGAAGACCCAGAGGCCGATCGAGGCCGCCGGCGGACCCACCTGCACACGCAGGAAGTGATCGCCGCCGAGGCGCTCGCGCTCCGCGCGATCGGCCTCGAGACTCGTGTCGATGTCGCGCCCGTGGTTCGGTGTTGCGGCGATCTGCGTCACGAAGAAGTCGTGCGTGCAGCCGCCCTGCATCGTGAGGGCGACCGCAGCGGCAACGACGGCGGCGCAGGCGCGGTTCACGCGAGCGCTCCCGAGAGGAGCCGATGGAAGTGCCAGACCCCCTGCTCGCGCGTCGGCGAGAAGCGCCCGCGGTCGTAGAAGCGGCTGCGCACGCCCCGCTGCACCAGCTCCACGATCTGCTCGTCCTCGCGCTCCACGCGATCGAGCGCGGCGCCGGCGCCCGAGTCCAGGCGCTCCGGCCTCCACACATGAGAGAGGAACGAGACGCGCGTGCGATCGACCGCGAGCGGCCGCACGATGTTGATCGAGAGACCCCACGGATAGAAGTTGAACATGAGGTTCGGGAAGATCCACCACCAGTACGCGCCGATCGATCGGCCTTCGTCGGGATGGCCCTTCGGCAGATCGAAGCATGTCTCGCCGCCCTTCGCGACGCCCACCTGGAGCACCGCGTGCGGATGGATCTCCGTCTCGTAGGCGCCGTAGTCGAGCACGGCGTTGAGCGACGCATGCACGAAGGGGATGTGGAATCCCTCCAGGTAGTTGTCGCAGTAGAGCGCCCAGTTGGCGCGGACCAGATAGTCGCGGCCACGCGATGGATCGAGTCGGAACTCGTCGAGCGGCAGCCACGCCATGCGCTCGATCATCGGGCCGAAGACCTGATCGAACGCCGCGCCGGGCTCGAGACTGGCGAAGTGCAGTCGGCCCCAGGAGGCCATGGGAATGCGAGGCAGGTCGTCGGAATCCGCCGGAAAGTCCATCGCCTGCTCGAACTCGGGCATCGACTGGAATCGGCCGTCCAGCGTGAAGCGCCGCCCGTGATAGGGACAGCGCAGGTGCGCCGCGCGGCAAGGCTCGGCCACCACCATCGAACCTCGATGCGTGCAGACATTCGAGAGGCAGTGCAGGCGATCGTCCGCATCGCGCGTGAGCAGGAGCGGCTCGTCGACTGCGCCGTCGAGGAAGGCGCAGGGGTGCGCCTGCTGGGGCGTGCGCACATCATCGAAGTCCGCCACGATCTGCCACGATCGCGCGAAGGCCCGCTCCATCACCAGCGCATGCGTCGCTGCGTCACCGTAGAAGCGCGAGGGCAGGGTCCACGCACGGCGGATGTCGGGATCGACCTCGTCGGCTGCTCGCGGCACGGCGTGCAGGATACGCGGCGGCGCGACTTCGCCGGTCGCATGGAGCGTCGTCCCGCGCGAGCGCGAGCTCGCCGTGCCGCCGCGCTACTCGGTGACGATGCCGGCCCTCGCGAACGCGGCGGCGGCGCGGCCGAGATCGTCGCTTCGAACGAGCAGATAGTCCGTATCGAAGGTGGCGATCGCCAGGATGGAGATCCCTTCGTCCGCAAGCGGATCGAGCAGCGACTTGAGCACGCCCGTCTCGCTGAAGGGGATCGTGCCGGCAAGTCGCAGCAGTGAGAATCCACGCTCGGCGCGCACTTCAGGCGGCATGAGGGCGCTGGGTGCCACGATCGAGAGCTCCTCGCGCGTCCGAGTGATGCTGACGAACCCGCCCGCGAGGTCGCTCCCGAGCGGTGCGCACGCGGCCCACGCCGGAATCTCGGCATCCGGCGCGAGTCTCGCCACGGACCAGGATCCCGGCACCTGCAAGAGCCTGCGCTGCGCCATGAGCCGAGCGTACGATGGGCGCCGCATGGCCGAGCTCAAGACGAAGAAGACGGCACAGAGCGTCGCGTCGTTCCTCGCCTCGATCCCCGATCCGGAGCAGCGGCGCGACGGCCGCACGCTCGCGGCCCTCATGGAGCGAGCCACCGGCGCCAAGGGTCGCATGTGGGGCAGCATCGTGGGGTTCAGGGATGTGCACCTGCGATACGCGAGCGGGCGCGAGCTCGACTGGTTCGCGCTCGGGTTCGCGCCACGCAAGGGCGCCACGACGATCTACCTCGGCTGCGGTGCGATCGATCGATCCGCGACGAGGCTGCTGAAGGATCTCGGCCCGCACAAGCTCGGTGTCGGATGCCTCTATCTCAAGCGCCTTGCGGATGTCGACCTCGGCGTGCTGCGCCGCGTGCTCGATGTCGCCGCGAAGTCGAACGCTGCGCAGCATGTGGAGCCGTCGATCGCTGCGTCACGAGGAGCTACCGCGACGAACGCGCGGTCAGGCGGGCGATCGAGCAGTGGGCAGCGCAGGATGAGCGCGGAACCCACGAGGTCCGCAAAGTCCGCGAAACCCGGCTCGAAGGGGGCATGCCGCACAGGTACACGCCACATGGCCGCGCGTCGCACTTCATCTTGACCGGGGACCCGCTCGAGTCGTAGCATCGGCCCGCCGATCGATCTCCTGCGCATGCAAGGCTCCGCTCTCAATCTCGTGCTGGTCGCCCAGATCCTGCTGCAGGCGCTGCTGGGCGTTTCGCAGGGGCGCGTGCTCTGCATTCCTCTGGGCGACTGCTGCAGTCACCATGAGGACCCCGCGACCGATCCGAGGGTGCCGCATCTCGAGGACGACTGCGACTGCCATCTTCACCTGCCGCTTCCGGGAGATCCGAAGGTGGTCACGCGCGGCCAGAACCGCGTGGACGATCTCGATCCGGCACTGACAGTGGCCCCCGCCGTCGGCGCGATCACGGCATGTGACCTCGACGCCATGCCGCCGCCGCATCCACGCGAGCGGCCACCCGACTTCTTCACCGGCGCGCAGATGATTGCGCTGCGCGCCACGCACCTTCGGCTCTAGTCGATCCTCGTCGAACGACGCTCGTGTCCCGCGCGCGGCGCTCATGCCGCGCCATGCACGCAGCGTCGCGGTCGTGGCGCCCCTCGCGGGTGCGCCGCCATTTCGTTCGTTCGCCGAGGATCCATCGTGACGGCTCCCCTCCCGCATCGATCTCACAACGCCCGACACTCCGCTCGACGGTGCACCCGCGCGCTCGCGCGCGCCATCGCGGCGCTGCCGCCGGCGCTGGTCGCCGGCTGCCAGAGCTATGAGCCTGCGCCGCTTGACATGCCGGCGCACACCGCGGCGTTCCTTGCGCGAACGCCGGAATCGCCCGAAGTCCAGGCCTTCGCGGCGCAGCTTGCACCGGCCGCCTCCGCAGCGCGCACCCCATTCGACGCCACCGACGGCCTCACGCTGCACGAGGCGGAACTGGTGGCGCTCGTCTTCAACAATGAGCTGCGCCAGGCGCGGCTCCAGGCCGGCGTGACGCGCGCCGGTGCCGAGCACGCGGGGCTCTGGGAGGATCCCACCTTCGGCATCGATGTCACGCGCATCCTCGAAAGCGGCGCGGAGCGACCGTGGGAGGTCTTCGGCTCCGTGGGGTTCACCATTCCCATCTCCGGACGCCTGGAGATCGAGAAGCAGCGAGCCGGAGTCGCGCATGCGGCCGAGATTGCGCGCGTGGCGCAGGCGGAGTGGGCGGTGCGCATGGCCGTTCGTCGCACCTGGATCGACTGGGTTGCGGCCAGCGCGCAGCTTGCATCGACGCGCGACTTCCTGTCGCGCATGGACATGGTGCTCGCGATCGTCGACTCGATGGAGCGTGCCGGCGAGACGGCCCGGGTCGAGGCGCGGCTCTTCCGCATCGAACGCGCGTCGCGCCAGGCCGAGGTGCCGCTGCGCGAAGCGCGCGTGGAGCAGGCGCTGCGGCAGCTGCGGCATCTCATGGGGCTCGCACCGCGCACCGCGCTCGATCTGCGTCCGAATGGGCTCGGATCGGATGCCTTCACCCCCGCCGCCGATGCCGACCTGACGCCCGAGGCGCTCGAGCGCTCGAGCCCGACGATGCTCGTCGCGATGGCGGAGTACGAGGTGGCGGAGCGCTCGCTCGAACTCGAGATCCGCGAGCAGTTCCCCGATCTCCAGCTCACGCCCGGCTACGGCACGCAGGACGGCCAGCGGCAGTTCACGCTGGGATTCAGCATGCCCATTCCCATCCTCAACGGCAACCGCCGCGCCATCGCCGAGGCGCATGCGCAGCGCGAGGTCGCTCGCGCCCGGGCCGAGGGTGAGCTCGAGCGCCTGCTCGATGCCGTGGCCGCCGCGCAGATCCATGCGACGGGTGCGGCATTGCAGCGCGCCATCCTGGAGCAGGATCTCGTGCCGCTCGTCGACGCCCAGTACTCCGATGCGCGCCAGCTCGCCCAGCTCGGCGAGGTCGCATCGCTCATCCTCATCGAGAGCCTCGTCCGGCAGCACGACGCAAAGATCCGACTCGTGGACGCGCGCCGCGAGGAGGCACTCGCCGCGATCGAACTCATCCAGCTCGTCGGCCCGCCGCGCGACGAGTGACGGAATCCGCCATGCATGCATCCACCGCCATCCGATGCTCCTTCCTCCTCACCGTGCTGGGCCTCGCGCTCGGCGCCTGTGATCGACCGCCGGCGTCCAAGGGCGCGGCGACGAACGAGCACGGCGCCGCATCGAACGGCGCCGCGCCCACCAATCGCGTGGACATTCCCGGCACCGTCCGCCAGAACCTGGGCATCACCTTCGCCAGGGTCGAGTACCGCGATGTGGCCCAGACGCTGCGCGTGCCGGGCAAGTTCGAGCTGCTGCCGAGCGCCCGGCGCGAGTACCGCGCGCCGCTGCCGGGACGGATCGAGCTCCTCGTGAGCCAGTACGAGCGCGTCGAACCGGGCACACCGCTCTTCCGCGTCGACGCCGCGACCTGGCGCGATCTGCACGAGTTGATCGTGGCCATGCAGGCGAAGGTCGAGTCGATGGGACCGCTGCGCGATGCGCACCGCGTGCATGAGCAGAGCCTCTCGGAGAAGGTGCAGCTCTGGCAGGATCGACTGGCGCAGCTCGAGCAGGTCCGCGCCGCCGGCGGCGGCAGCGCGTCGCAGTTCACCGAGGCGCGCGCCACGCTCAATGCGACGCAGGCGGAGCTCGCCGATGTCATGGAGAAGGACGCGGCACACGAGGCGCAGCAGAAGCAGTCCGAGGCGGAGCTCCGCTCCCTTCGAGCGAGGCGCGAGCTGCTGCTGCGTTCCGCCGGATGCGGCGATGCGGCGGTCGACCGCGAGCACGAGTCGTCGCTGATCGTCTGCGCGCGAGCCCCCGGCGTGATCGAGTCGCTCGGCGTGACGCCCGGCGGACTCGTGGACGAGAATGGTCTCGTTCTCACCGTGGTGCAACCCGATCAGCTTCGATTCCGCGCGCGAGCGCTTCAGTCGGATCTGGGCCGCCTTCGCGATGACCTTGCGGCGCGCATCGCGCCGCCGCAGGGCAGTTCGCTTTCGTTGCAGGAGACCATGGCGGGCCCGCTCAAGATCGGCCTCTCCGCGGATCCCGACGAGCGCACGGTCGATCTGGTGGTGCGTCCCGAGCGTCTGTCGCCGTGGGCGCGCGCGGGCGTGGCCGCCACGCTCGAGATCACGCTCGCCGGCGGTTCCGAGGAGCTCGCGATCCCGCTCTCGGCCGTCGTGCGCGACGGCGCCACGCCGATCATCTTCCGCCGCGATCCCGCCAACCCCGACAAGGTCATCCGCCTCGAGGCGGATCTCGGCGTCGCGGACGGGCGATGGATCGAGATCAAGAGCGGCGTGAAGGAAGGCGATGAGATCGTCGTCGGCGGCAACTACCAGCTGATGCTCGCGACGAGCGGCTCGGCGCCCAAGGGCGGCCACTTCCACGCCGACGGAACCTGGCACGAGGGAGACCACGAGTGACGGCGAGGCTCATCGCATTCTCGCTGCGGAACTCGTCGCTGGTGGTGGCGGCGGCCGGTCTGGTGCTGCTGCTGGCGGGACTCACGCTTCAGCGCATGCCGGTGGATGTCTTCCCCGAGCTCAACGCGCCGACCGTGGTGATCATGACGGAAGCGGGCGGGCTGGCGGCCGATGAGGTGGAGCTCTATGTGACCTTCCCCGTCGAGACGGCGGTGAACGGATTGCCCGGCACCAGGCGCGTTCGCTCCGCCAGCGCCACGAGCCTTTCGATCGTCTGGGTCGAGTTCGACTGGGGCGCCGACATCTATCGCGCCCGGCAGCTCGTCTCGGAGCGCCTCTCGACCATTCGCGGCAGCCTTCCGCCCGGCGCACACGCGGAGATCATGCCGCTCACCAGCATCACGGGCGAGATCATGCTGCTGGCGCTCTCGTCGCCCGACGGCGCGGTCGCGCCCATCGAGCTGCGCGCCTTCGCGGAGTTCGATCTTCGCAACCGGATCCTCGCGGTGCCGGGCGTCTCGCAGGTCGTCGCCATCGGCGGCGAGCTGCCGCAGTACCAGGTGAAGGTGCGCCAGGACCAGCTCGCGCTCTACGGCCTGACGATCGATGATGTCGTGGAGGCGGCGCGCGGTGCGCACGGGACGGCGAGCGCCGGATACCTGCCGAGCGTGGAGAGTCTGGAATTGCCCATTCGCCAGATGGCGCGCGTGACGGGCGTGGACGACATCCGCCAGACGCTCGTGAAGATCCACGAGGGTGCGCCGGTGACGATCGGGCAGGTGGCAGAAGTGGAACTCGGTCCGGCGCCGAAGCGCGGCACCGCCGCCGATCGCGGCATTCCGGCCGTGGTGGTGAGCGTGCAGAAGAGCCCCGGCACGAACACGCTCGAACTCACGCGGCAGGTGGACGCGGTGCTCGACCAGGTCGAGAAGGCGATGCCCAGGGGCATGATGCTCAACCGCGATCCGTTCCGCGCCTCGCGCTTCATCGATCGCTCGATCCACAATGTGTTGAAGGTGCTCGTCGAGGCGACCGTCATCGTCGCCGTGATCCTCATCCTCTTCCTGCTCAATGTCCGCGCCACCTTCATCACGCTCACGGCGCTGCCGCTCTCGCTGGCCGTGGCGCTGCTGATGCTCTGGGCATGGGGACTCTCGATCAATGTGATGACGCTGGGGGGACTTGCCGTCGCGATCGGCGAACTCGTCGACGATGCCATCATCGATGTCGAGAATGTGCTGCGCAGGCTGCGCGAGAACGCGGTGCTTCCGGAAGCCTCGAGGCGCCCCGCCGTCGAGGTCATCTCCACGGCCAGCAACGAGATCCGCTCGTCGATGGTCTTCGCGACCGTGATCATCTGCATGGTCTTCGTGCCGCTGCTCTTCCTGGGCGGGCTCGAAGGCCGCTTCTTCCAGCCGCTCGGCATCGCGTACATCACCTCGATCCTCGCGTCGCTGCTCGTGGCGCTGACGCTCACACCGGCGCTGTGCAAGTGGCTGCTCTCGCGCACGGGGCTGGGCCGCGGCCGCGGCGGAGACTCGGCCCACCGCGCCGGACACGGCGCCGGCGGCCACGACGGCTGGCTGGTGCGCTGGATCAAGCGGGCGTACGAGCCGTCGCTGCGGGCGAGCCTTCGTCACCGCGGCGCGGTGCTCGCCGGCGCCGGCGGACTCACCGTGCTTTCGCTCGTCCTGCTCTCGACCTACGGCACCTCGTTCCTTCCCGCGTTCAAGGAGGGAACCTTCACGGTCTTCCTGATGGCGCCACCGGGCACTTCGCTCGAGGAGAGCAATCGCGTCGCGGGCGGAATCGAGCGGCGCCTCGTCGAGATCGAGGGCGTACAGAGCGTGACGCGACGCACCGGCCGTGCCGAGCGCGACGAACATGCCGAGCCGGTCAGCAATTCCGACATCGAGGTGACGCTCCGTCCGGGCGTGAGCCAGGATGCCGTGCGACGCGAGATCGACCGCATCGTGGGCGACATCCCCGGCCTCACCACGATGGTCGGGCAGCCCATCGAGCATCGACTGAGCCATGTGCTCTCGGGCACGCCGGCCGCCATCGCCATCAATGTCTACGGCGACGACCTCGACGGTCTTCGGCGCGTCGCCCGCGAGATCGAGCAGGAACTCCGCGCGATTCCGGGCACGCGCGATGTGGCCGCGAACCGCGAGGTGATGATCACCTCCCTGCCGATCCGCTACCGGGCGCAGGACCTCGCGGCCGCGGGCCTCACGCCCGCGGGCGCGGCGCGGCAGGTTCAGCAGGCGCTCTTCGGCGAGACCGTGGCGGAGGTGAACAAGGGCGTTCGTCGCTACGACCTGGTGGTGCGGCTCGACGACAGCGAGCGCGAACGCATCGACCAGATCATGGACCTCCAATTGCGCGGTGCCGGCGGAGCGCGCGTCCGCCTGCGCGAAGTGGCCGACATCGGTCCGGAGCGCACGAGCAACCTGATCGCGCGGGAGAACGCGCAGCGCAAGGCCGTCATCTCGACCAATGTCGACGCCGGCTACAACCTCGGCCAGCTCGTCGCAACGGTGCGCAAGCGCGTCGATCCGATCGTGCATCGCGCCGGATTCACCGTGCACTACGGCGGTCAGTTCGAGGCGCAGCAATCCGCGAGCCGCACGATCTACCTTGCGGGCGCCGGGGTCGCCGTGGTCATGTTCCTGCTGCTGCAGCTCTCCACCGGCCGCGCCCGGGTGGCGCTGCTCGTGATGGTGAACCTGCCGCTGGCGCTCATCGGCGGCATCGTGGCGATCTTCCTCACCGAGTCACCATCGCTCGTCTCCAATGCGCTCGCGCTCGTGGGGCTCGGCTCCGGCCGCTACATCGCGCCGGTCGTCTCCATCGCCAGTCTCGTCGGATTCGTCACGCTCTTCGGGATCGCGGTCAGGAACGGAATCCTGCTCGTCAACCACTACGACCATCTCCAGCGCGCCGAGGGTTGCTCGATCGCCGAGTCGGTCGTGAAGGGATCCATGGAGCGGCTCGTGCCGATCCTCATGACGGCGCTCACCGCGGCGCTCGGCCTCATTCCGCTTGCCATGGCGCATGGGCAGCCCGGCAGCGAGCTGCTTGCGCCGCTTGCGATCGTCGTCCTTGGAGGACTCATCTCCTCCACCTTCCTCAATCTCATCGTCGTTCCCGCCGGATATGCGCTGGCGTTCAGGGCGCCGCCGCTCGAGCGCACGCCCACTCCGGCAAGGCCTGCTCCCTCACCGGGCTGACCGCGTCGTCGGCCTCCCGTCACACTCCCGAAAGGATCCTCCATGCATCCACGACTTCCGCACTCCGTCGGCACCGCGCTTCTCGTTGCGCTCGGCGCATCTGCAATGAGCGCGTGCGACCGGTCCCCGTCGGCGCCGCCCAAGCCTGCCGACTCGACGAGCGCCGCGCCCGCCCCTGCCCCCGCACCCGCGCCAACACCGGCACCCGCCGGCGCTTCGGGCGGCGGAACCGCGCCAATGGCCGGGCACGCGCACGATGACCACGGCGACGGTCATCATCACGGCCCCACGACGGAACTCGGCGAGCAGAGCGCCGGCGGCTTCACGGTCAAGGCGTCGCGCGACGGCGATGCCGTGGCGGGACACGATGTTCCGATCGATGTCTGGATCACCGGCGGCGCTTCGAAGGTGCGCACGGTGCGCTTCTGGATCGGGACGAAGGAAGGTCGCGGCTCCACGAAGGCCAAGGCGGAACTCGAGCGCGACAACTGGCACACGCATGTCGATGCGCCGGATCCGATGCCCGCGGGCAGCCGGCTGTGGATCGAGATCGAGACGGAGGCGGGCGAGAGGGTGCTCGCCGACTTCGACCTCAAGCAGTAGCCGAAGCGACCGACTCAGGCACCCAGCGCGGGCTTTCCCCATTCGTCGCCGAAGACGAAGTCGCGCAGCGCCATGCGCGGCCGTCGCGCCGCGTCGCGCGATGCCATGTCCGGGGCCACGCCCGATGGATCACCCGGATATCCGACTGCCAGCCCCGTGAGGACCTCGACCCCCTGCGGAACGCTGAAGAGCTCGCGTGCCTTGTCCGGCAGGATGCCGATCATCTGGTGCACCATCAAGCCGCGCGACACGGCCTCGAGCGAGAGCTGCGCCGCGGCCTGCCCCAGGTCATGCGCCGCGGCCTTGTTCGGATTGCCGTTGCGCACGAACGCCGTGGTGTGGCATCCAAGCGCAAGCACCGGTGCATTCTTCGCCCACGCCTGATTCGCATCGACCAGGCACGAGAGCACCTTTGCGTGCGCCTTCGCGTCCTCCCTCGAGGCCACGATGAAGCGCCAGGGCTGCTCGTTGTATGACGACGGAGCCCATCGCGCCGCCTCGAAGATCGCGTGCAGATCCGCCTTCGACACGGGTCGCGTGTCGAAGACATACGGACTCCAGCGGTGACGGACGAGATCGTGAACGGGATGATCGGTGACGGCGGGTTTCGGGTGGGCGTGCATGCGTGCCTGCGTTCACAGTTCGGTGTAGATCATGTCCGACTCCGCGTGCTCCGCCGCCGGCGCCTGGTGCACGCCCGCGAATCCTGCGAGTCCCGACGACGCCATCTCGCGCCGCGTCGATGCCGCCGAATAGGCCGTCGGGATCGCGCCCGCGAGCTGCGCCATCAGGTCAAGCGCGATCTGCGCCTCGGCCCGTGCGAAGTCCGGCGGCGTGATCGCCCGATCGAACGCCTGCAGCCGCCCCTTCGCATTCTCGAAGCAGCCTTCCTTCTCCACCCATGCCGCGCCGGGCAGGGCCGCCTCCGCGCGCTCGAGCAGCGTGGTCGGCAGCGTGTCGATGAGCGCAAAGGGAACGGCCTCGAGCGCCTGGGCAAGCGCCGGCGTGACCCATTCGCTCGGATAGTTGCCGGTGATGACGGCGGCGGTCACGGACCCGCCTCGAAGCGCCGCGACGAACGGGTCGAAGTCGAGCACCTCGCCGCCCGCGGCCTCGAGCACGCGGCGCACGCCGCGCGCATTCGGCGCCTTCTCCGCAGAGATCGTGAAGCCGCCCGGGAAGGAACGATCCTCGCCATGCCGCGGCACCGCTCCGATGCCGAGCAGCGCCGAGGGCGCAATCGACCGGATCCAGCGCGAGAGCCAGAACGCGTCCTCGCAGGAGAGCATCGGGCTCACGAGCAGCGCCGGCCGCCCCTTGCGCCCTGCCGCGTTCTCGACAAGTTCATTCACGCGCTCGATCGCCGTGGTCCATGCGGCCGCCGCCTGCTCCGCCGTCCAGGCCGCGCGACCCTTCACGCTCGGAATGTGCAGCCGATCCTCGCGATGCACGAACTTCCAGCCGTAGCGCACCTCGTCGGTGATCCACCAGTGGTTCACTTCGGGATTCTCGCGCGGCTTGATGCGGTGGATCCGCCCCTCGTTGTGCTCCACGGAGATGTTGTCGCCGCTGGCGGTGATGCCGTCGATCGACGGCGTCTTCTTGAGGAACCAGACGCGCTGCTGGAAGAGGAAGTCCTTGTCGAGCAGCGCCCCCACCGGGCAGATGTCCACGACATTGCCGGAGAGATCGTTGTCCAGCGCGATGCCGGGGAAGATGTCGATCTCCTCGGTGCTGCCGCGTCCACCGACCATCAGTTCGCCGGTGCCCGTCACCTCGCGCGTGAAGCGCACGCAGCGCGTGCACATGATGCAGCGGTCGCTGTAGAGCAGCACATGCGGGCCGAGATCCTTCTTCGGCTTCTTGTTCTTGTCCTCCAGGAAGCGGCTCTGCCCGCGACCGTACTGATAGCTGTAGTCCTGGAGATGGCATTCGCCCGCCTGATCGCACACCGGGCAGTCGACCGGGTGATTGATGAGCAGGTACTCCATCACCGCCTTCTGATTGGCCATCGCCTTCGGCGACTCGGTGTGCACCACCTGGCCCTCGGCGGCGGGATGCTGGCAGGTCGGGAATAGCTTCGGTCCCGGCTCGAGCTTGCCGGTCTTCGGGTTGGGCGCCCACACCTCCGCGAGGCAGATGCGGCAGTTGGCGACGATCGAGAGTCCGGGGTGATAGCAGTAGTGCGGAATCTCGACGCTGTTGCGCAGCGCGACCTGGAGGATCGTCTCGCCCTTCTCGAAGTCGTAGACCTTGCCGTTGATCGTGAGTTGCGGCATGCGGGGTGGACGCCGCGTTCGCTGCGGCGCGGGGCGAAGTCTAGCGTGGAGGCGCAGGCTCGCGAGGCGGCGCAGGCTCGCGTGGCAGCGTCTCGAAGCGAAGCCGCGCCTCGCCCGCGTCGAACTCGAAGTCCAGCAACTGCACGCGGCGGCCATCCGGGAGCGGAAGCATCGCGTCGACGGGCCGCGCAAGCTCGGGAACGAAGGTGGCGATGCCGAGCGCCCCCCGCTCGTCGGTCGATGCGATCGACCATGGAACCCAGAGTCGCCCCACGCCGCCCGAGCTCGGCTCGAGCGTCAGGCGGCCGTCGGCAATCCTGACCCGCATGGTGGCCGACCAGATCGAGCCGTCGCGCTCGACGCCCATCGTCAGGCGGTCCGGTGCCGTGAAGTGCGCCTGCACCCGTTCGACCCCCTTCGGCCACGGCAGCTCGCGATCATGCTCGAGCCATTGCGGAAGTCGCAGCGCAAGCCATGCATTGGCGTCGTCGCCGCGCACGCGAATGGCCCACGGCTCGCCGTCGGCGCGGATGCGAGTGAACTCGGCGACGAGCCCCTGTTCGAGCGCCCGCGCACGCTCGTCGGCCTCGGTCGAACCGGGCGCCGGCGGTCGCCACCATCCGGGCGTCGATCGCGCGAGCGCCGCGCCGATGGCGACGGCCACGGCGACCGCCACGAGCGCGATCGCGATGCGCCGCGGCACGCGCATGGAACACGGCGGGCACGCGCGTCGGCGTTCATCGGCGCTTGCGCCGAGCGCGTGGGATGCATCGGCTCGCTCCGCCGCGTCGCCCGCCAACCCACCCGCCGCGCGTGCGTCGTCCATGTCCCGTCTCACTCCACGAAGCGAGTCACGATCACCGTGTCGTTCTGCCCGCCGAAGCCGAATGAGTTCGACAGGCAGGTGTCGACCTGCGCCTTCCTCGCGACATTCGGCACATAGTCCAGGTCGAGCGCCGGATCTGGATCGTGGTGGTTGATGGTGGGCGGCAGCATGCCGTGCTGGATCGCCATGACGCAGGTGATGAACTCCACCGATCCCGCCGCGGCGATGAGGTGCCCCATCATGCTCTTCACCGAGCTCATCGGGATGCGCTTCGCCTGCTCGCCGAAGACGACCTTCACCGCACGGGTCTCGATCGAGTCGTTCTCCTTCGTGCTCGTGCCGTGCGCGGAGATGTAGTCGATGATGGCACGGCCGTCGGGGCGCGTCGACTGCGGATCGAGCCCGGCCTGCCGCAGCGCCTGCGACATGGCGGCCGCGGCGCCGCGCCCTTCCGGCTGGATGTCGGTGATGCGGAACGCGTCGGCGCTGGAGCCGTAGCCGATCACCTCGGCGACCGGCGTCGCACCTCGTTCCTTCGCATGCGAAAGCGTCTCGAGCACCACCATGCCGCTGCCCTCGCCCATCACGAATCCGTCGCGACTGGCGCAGAACGGCCGGCTCGCCTTCGTGGGATCGCCCTTGAAGGTGGAGAGCGCGGTGAGGCGATTGAAGCCCGTCACGCCGAAGGGATGGATCATGGTGTGCGTACCGCCGGAGATCATCACATCGGCATCGCCGCGGCGCAGGATGCTGAAGGCCTCGCCGATGGCCTGCGTGCTCGCCGCGCACGCCGTGAGGCAGTTGTACGACGGGCCGCGCAGGTTGAACTCCCTCGCGAGATGTGCAAGCGGCATGTTCGGCTCCTGCTCGATCTCGCGCATGCAGTCCATGCGCTCGAGCGCGGTCTCGATCCATCGCCGGCCGTCCACCTTCTGCGCCGCTGCATCCCAGCCGCCCAGATTCGTGGCCACATAGTTGTCGAAGTCGAGCACGCCCTCGCCTGCGCCGAGATAGCAGCCGACGCGCCGGGGCTTCTTCGGAGGCGAACGATCGAAGCCCGCCTGCCTCCACGCCTGCGCCGCGGCACCCAGCGCGAACTGCGTGTTCAGGCCGGCCGTGGCGTGCCTGGACGCATCCGGGAGGAATCGCGAGAGATCCAGGTTGCGCACCTCCGCGGCAAAGGTCGTCGGGAAGGTCTTCGCGTCGAAGTTCGTGATCGGCGCCATGCCGCTCTCGCTCCTCATCAGGCGCGACCAGACGGAGTCGAGGTCGTGCCCGAGCGAAGTGACCCAGCCCATGCCCGTCACGACGATGCGCTCCGGGGCGCTCATGAAGCGGCTCCTTGGAAAAGCTTGGCGCGGCGTGCGCTCATGACGCCTCTCCGTGGCACTGTGTGGCGCGGTGAGCGATCATGACGCCTTCCCCAGCACGATCGCGCCGTTCTGCCCGCCGAAGCTCGGCAGGACCACGAGCACGCGGTTGAGCGCGGCCGACCTCGCCGGCACCGCGTTCGCATCGAGATCCGCCACGCCCTGTGCATTCAGCCGCGCCGGCAGCACCTGCCGGCGCAGGCACTCGACAGCGACGCATGCGGCCACGGCGCCCGCGCCGGCGCCAAGATTGCCGATCGACGGCGTGATCGTCACGATGGGGATCGACCGCGTGCGCGGGCCGAAGATTCGGGCAATGCCCTGGCGCTCGGCCGAGTCGAGGGCGGGCACGCCGGTGCCGAAGGGCACGATCGCGTCGATGGAGTCGATGTCCGCCCGCGCGTCCTCCAGCGCCGCGCCGATCGCATCCTCCACGCCCTGCGCGTCGGGCTGGATGCCCGCCGCGTCCGTGCAGACGCTCTGGCTTGCGCCGAAGCCCTCGAGCGCCGCGATCGCCTTTGTGCCGCGACGCTCGATCGACTCCTCCGACTCCACGATCAGCAATCCACCGCCCTCCCCCGTCGGGCATCCCATCGCATCGGACGCGAACGGGCGCACGATCGTGGCTGGATCGACCGCGCCGCCGCAATGCGGCGTGCGCCCCGCGAAGTGCTGCCGCAGCATCGCCATGAGATTCACCTTGCTCTCGGCGCCGCCGGAGATGCACGCATCGGCGTCGCCGCGTTCGATCACGCGCATCGACTCGCCCATGGAGAGCAGCCCGCTCACCTCCGCGCAGGTGATCGTGTTCGACGGTCCCTGGCAGTCGTGGATGATCGTGACATGGCACGCGAGCATGTTCGGCAGGTACTTGAGCATCCAGAGCGGCGTCAGGTTCTGCATGCCCTGCGCACCCCAGATGCCCAGCGAAAAGCGACCATCGGGTTCGGCCGCCGTGGCCAGCGCCGTGGTCAGTTCGTTCTCCTCCGCCGCAATGAGGCCCGCACCAATGTGGCATCCGAAGCGATCGGGCGGAATGGTGACGCGACCGTCGGGAGGCTCGTGCGACTTGGTCACGATCGCCGCGCTCGCCATGGCCGCATGGGCGGCGCCGACGGCCAGCTCGATGTCGCGAGACATGACCTTCGTGCCCTTGCGGTAGCTCTTGGGCACCACGCTCTTCACTTCGAAGCGATCCGGCGCAATGGCGCCGACGAAAGGACATGGAAACCCGCTCGAGTCGAAGGTGGGCGCCAGGCCGAGCATGGAGCGCCCCTCCGCGAGTCCGGCCCAGAGCGGCTCGATGCCCAGACCGAAGGGGGTGATCGGGCCGATCCCGGAGACGACCACGCGTTTCGTCGGACGGGGCATGAAGGGGCGGATTCTATCCAGCGCCTACGCGCCGCGCATGCGGCGGGCAATCAGCATGGCCATCTCCAGCGCCTGCTCGTAGTTCAAGCGCGGATCGACGCGGCTGCGGTAGGCGCGCGCCAACTGCTCGTCGCCGAGCCCGCGCGCGCCACCGGTGCACTCGGTCACATCCTCGCCTGTGAGCTCGATGTGCACGCCACCGAGCGGCGTGCCCTTCCCGCGGTGGATCTCGAAGCTCTGCTCGAGCTCCGCCAGGATGTGCGCGAACTTGCGGGTCTTGACCGGCACGCCCTTGCCGGTGCCGCTGGTGGGCACCACCACTTCGGTGTTGCCGTGCATCGGGTCGCACACCCACACGGGTGTGCGTCCCAGGCGCATCACCTCGTCGATGATCGGCGGCAGCTCCTTCGCCACCTGATGCGCGCCGAAGCGGTGAATGAGCACCAGCCGCCCCGACTCCTTCGCGGGGTCGAGCGTCTCCACCACGCGCCGCACCACCGCCGGCGTGACGCCCGGCCCGATCTTCACGCCCACCGGATTGCTGACGCCGCGGAAGAACTCCAGATGCGCGCCGTCGGGATCGAGCGTGCGAAGGCCGATCCACGGGAAGTGCGTGGAGAGGTCGTAGAAGCCTTCGCGATGCGGCACGGTGCGCGTCAGCGCTTCCTCGTAGTCGAGGATGAGCCCTTCGTGACTGGTGAAGAAGTCGACGCGGTTGATCTGCGATGCCTGCACCCCCGCGAGCGTCTCCATGAAGCGCAGGCTCTCGCCGAGCTGCTCCACCATCTTCTGGTACTCGGCGCCAAGCGGCGAATGCTTCACGAAGTCGAGATCCCAGTACTCGGGATGGTGAAGATCCGCGAAGCCGCCGTCGATGAGGGCGCGGATGAAGTTGAGCGTCATCGCGCTGCGAGCATGTCCCTCGATGAGCCGCCGCGGGTCGGGCATGCGCTCCGCGGCCGTGAATCCGGGTCGATTCACATTGTCGCCGCGATACGACGGCAGGGATTCCTCGCCGCGAGCCTCCGTGTCGCTCGAGCGCGGCTTCGCGTACTGCCCCGCGAAGCGACCGATGCGGATCACGGGGCGACGACTGCCGTGGATGAGCACAAGACTCATCTGAAGCAGGATCTTCAGCTTGGAGGCAATCGAGGCGGAGGAGCACTCGTCGAACTGCTCGCAACAGTCGCCGCCATGCAGGAGGAACCTCCGCCCCTCCGCTGCCTCGGCGAGCTGCTGCTTCAGCGATTCGATCTCCCAGCTCGTGACGAGCGGTGGAAGCTGCCGCAACTCCGCGAGCGAAGACTCGAGCGCCGCCCGGTCCGGCCAAGGCGGCTGCTGTCGGCAGGGCCTGGATCGCCAGGAGGCCGGCGACCACGACGAGGACGGGTTTCGCGCTGCGCCGGCGGGCGCCGTGGCGGCGGTCGGTCCATCGCTCTTGCTTCGTGCGTTCGAGTCCATTCGATGCGTCATGCGGGCGACAGGAGTTGAACCTGCACGGGTGTTGAGCCCACCGGGTCCTAAGCCCGGCGCGTCTGCCGTTCCGCCACGCCCGCGCGGCAGGCTTTAGGATAGCCCCAGCCGCCCCGGAGGATTTCCATGTCTGCCAGCACATTCGCCGCCGTCCACATCGTGCCGCTCCTTGGTCGTGTCGTCCTGTGCGCGGCGTTCGTGCCCGCGGGATACGCCAAGCTCTTCGATCACTCCGAAGCGACGCCTGCAGAGGTGGCGCGGGTCGATGCGATCGGTTGGCGATGGACGCCGCCACCGAACGAAGGGACTGCCGGCGCGGGTGAGGTGGTCTCCGGCGGCGCGAAGCGCGACGACAAGGCCGCCGGCGCAGGCGAAGCAGCAGCCGGCGCAACCGACGGCGACGCCGCGAAGCAGGCGGCCCCTGCCTCCGCCCCTGCCTCCGCCTCTGCTCCTGCCGCTGCGCCGGGCGATGCCGCGGCCGCAGGCGCACCTCGCCTGCGCGGCTGCGACAAGCTCGCGCTCTTCATCGATGCCGCGGGGTTGCCGGCGCCGCGCATCACCGGCTGGCTCGTCGCCATCATCGAGCTCGTCGGCGGCGCGCTCATCCTGGTCGGACTCTTCTCGCGACTCTGGGGACTCGGCCTGGCGGTCGTGATGGTCGGCGCCATCTCCATGACCTCGCTTGCGGCGCTCAAGGCGCATCCGTTCATCTACGGCATGGACATGGACGCATCACTCAAGTTCCTGGTGCAGGCGGGGCTCTTCGTCCTTGCATTCGGCGTCTTCCTGACCGGACCCGGCGGCGCGAGCCTCGACGCCCTCCTCTTCGGCGGGCGAAGCGCGTCCGCGCGACCGCGCGCCGCCAAGGGCGGCGGCGGGAGCCAGGCGCCGTGAGCCGCAGCGCCGGGAGCGTGCTCGTCCCGGGTCGATCTCCCGGCGTCACCGACGCAGGCCGCATCCGCGAGCTGGGCGGTCGCCCGCTGCGCCGTCGCTCCATCGCTCGCATCGCCGCGTGGAGCGGCTCGATCCTGATGCACGCCGTGATCGCGATCACGGCGTTCCTCCTGACCTGGACCGTGGTGTCGAGGGCGCTCGAGCGCGAGGCGCCCGTGGTCACGCTCATGGACTTCCAGGCGCCGGTCTTCGATCCGGTGGTGCATGCCGATGAGCAACCTGCGCTGCCGCCGCCCGTGTCGAACCCGACGGACGCCGCGATTGCAGTTCCTCCGATCGCGCTGCGCGGACTCGACCGCCTTCCCGAGGTCGCGCCAGGTGATCCGGCCGCGCGGCCGCTCGCGCCGCTGGCGATGGAGACCGCCGCGCGAGGCGCGAGCTTCGCGGGACTCCGCGCCACCAATGCGCGGCGCGTCGTCTATGTGGTCGACGCCTCCGGATCGCTCGTCGGAACCTTCCCTGCCATCCTCCGCGAACTCGAAGCGAGCCTCGCGCGACTCGACCAGCGCCAGAGCTTCGCCGTGGTCTTCTTCCAGAAGGGCGAGGCGCTGGCCGTGCCGCCCGGCCGCCTCATGCCCGCCGACTCCCTGAACATCAGTCGCGCCATCGACTGGATGCGTCGCAGCGTCTTCCCCACCGGGCGAAGCAGCCCCGTCGAGGCGCTCCAGGCCGCGATGAAGCTTTCACCCGATCTCGTGTTCATGCTCTCCGCCGGCATCACCGGCGCCGGCGAGTTCGAGATCTCGCGCGATGAGCTGCTTCGCGCGCTCGATCGCATCAATCCCGTCACATCGCGCAGCGGCCGCCGCCGCACGCGCATCCAGTGCGTGCAGTTCCTCGAGCGCGATCCCGGCGGCACGCTGGAGCGCATCGCGGAGGTCCACGGCGGGCCCGGCGCCTTCCGCTTCCTCTCGCGCGACGAGCTCGGCCTGGCACCGGGCGGCGCGAGCGGCGCCGCGGTGGAGTGAACGCTCGACCGCACGCGAAACCAAGGAGTCCATGTCGATGCAGAGTTTCGGAAGCATCTTCTTCATCACCTACGCCACCGACGCCGCGGGCGAATCCCGCATCGAGTGGATCGGCAGCTCGCTCATCTGGTTCCTCATTGCACTGAGCGTGGTGAATGTGGCGCTCGTGGTGGCGCTCTCGCTCCGCAATCGGCGCGTGGACATCCTGCCCGTCTCGTTCGCGGATCGGGTGCGCGACCTCGCGGCGTCGGGCCGCGGCGACGAGGCGGCGCAGCTCGTCGCCGCCGAGGCGAGCGACTACAGCCGCATGCTCGCGGCGGGCATGTCGATGCGATCGCAGGGGCTCGCCGCCATGGTGCGCACGGTGGAGCAGGCGTCGGAGGAGCTGACCGTGTCGCGCTTCCGCGCCATCGAGGCGCTCAACATCCTGGGGCAGGTGAGCCCCATGATCGGGCTCTTCGGCACCGTCTACGGCATGATCATGGCGTTCCAGTCGATCGCGACCAGCGGCGGCAGCGCGGATCCGGTGGTGCTCGCGGGCGGCATCGGCACGGCGCTCGTGACGACCTTCTGGGGACTGCTCATCGCCATCCCGGCACTCGCGGCGTACGCGGGCATCCGCAACAAGGTCGATGCGCTCGCCACGGAGGCGACGCGTCGCGCGGAGGAGACGCTCGCGCATCTGGCGGGCGATGCACCGACCGCGACCTCGATCGGCACCGATGGCGGCGCATCCTCGGGTGGCGCGGCCGTGGCGGGACGCGCGACGCCATGAGCGCGGTGCATCGGCGAGGCTTCGCGTCGATCGAGTCGGTGATGACGCCGCTCATCGACATGGGCTTCCTGCTCATCGTCTTCTTCGCGCTCGTGTCGCACCTCGTGGTGGTCGACGCGGCGAAGATCGAGCTTCCGCGCCCGCGCCCCTCCGCCGCGGGGCGGCCGAGCGACACCCCTCGCGCCGTCATCAACGCGCTCGCGAACGACGACGGTTCCATCGCCTCGTTCCGGCTCTCGGGCCGTGAATTCCCCGCCGATCCCGACGGACTCGGCGCGCTGGCGGAGGCGATCACGCTCATGCTGCGCGAACAGCCCGCCACGGAGCTGAGCCTGCGCGCCGATCGGCGGCTGCCATGGCGATCGATCGCGCCGATCTTCGAACTCGCGTCGCGCAGCGCGGCGGTCGCCACGCCCGGCCGCCCCGCGCGGCTTCGGCTGGTGGTCATGGAGGGCTCGACGCCGTGAGCGCCGAATGGCGGGACATGCTCTTCGAGCCGATGCCCGTGGCCCCGGATCCCGTGCGCGAGGCGGTCGATCCCGCCGCTCGTCACGATGTGCGTCGCCGCAGCGCTCGTCTGCGGGACCGCGGCGGACGCGTGCGCCTCAACCTCACGCCCATGATCGATGTCGTCTTCCAGTTGCTCATCTTCTTCGTCTGCACCGCGCAGTCGCTCGAGGGCGAGCGGATCTTCCGCGTGGATGTTCCGCCCATGACCTCGGGGCAGGCGATGGCAACGCCGCCCGCGCCGGCGGATCCGACCGCGCTCGTCGATGCGCCGCTGCACATCAAGGTGCGCAGCGCCGCGGACGGATCACCGGGCGCACCGTCCGTGGCACTTCAGCCGCGCTACACGGAGCTCGCGTCGATCGACGACCTTCATCGATTCATGAGCGAGTCGATGCGGCGAGCCGGGTCGGGGATCTTCCTGCCGGACCAGCCGATCCTCATGGATCCCGACCGCGACTGCACCTGGGAGGACACCGTGGCCGCGTTCAACGCGGTGGTGCGCGCCGGGTACCGCAATGTCGGCTTCGTCGGCGCACGCAGCGCGGCGCCGACGGCGTCGGAGCCGCCTCGATGAGCACACGGGTGCGCCCGTCGCGAACGGACCGGGCGAGATTGCCGCGGCATCCTGCGAGCGCCGCCGCGCCCGCGATCGCGCTGTTGCTCGTGACGATTCTCGCGCTGCCCGCGCATGGCACGACTCGCCCGCCGGGGCCGCCCATGACGGCCGACGCGGCTCGCGAGCGCCTCGAGCGCCTTCGCCAGGACGCACGGGACATCGCCCTGCCGCTCGAAGCGCGGCGCCGCGCGGCGGACGCACTGCTCGACGCCCTGCGCGAACTCGCCGCCACGGACACCGCCTCGCCGCGCGTGCCGATCTGGCTCGCCGACGGCGCCGAGCAGTGCTTCGTCACGCTCCTTCCGCTCGGCGGCGACCTCGACACGGTGCTCTTCTCCCTTCCGGCGCACGATGAATGGCGGCGCGTCGGCGCGGCCATCGCCGTCATGCTCGACTTCGCCGAGCGAGCGCAGGCGGCGGCGCCCCGCACCGTGGCCAGGCTCTCCGACGCCAAGATGCCGCTGGATGCCGAGACGGCCGCGATCCTCGATCGTCTCGAGACGATCGAGATTCCCCGTCGCATTCCCCTGCTCATGGGCATGGCGCAGGCGCTCGCGTCGCTCGTGATCGATGCGATGCCCGAGGCACGGCGCGAGCGCGGCCGTGCGGCGCTGACGAAGTTGCTGCCGCTGCTGGACGAGCTCCAGGACGAAGCACTCGTGCATCTGGCATGCGCCACGATGATCGCCGCCGGCGCCGCCGGAGATCCGGAGTCGCTGCGGCGGGCGCTGGAGGTCGGGAGCGACGCGGCGCGAGGCGATACGGCGCTCACCGCGCGAGTGGAGTTGTTCACGGCCCTTGCGGACTCGATGCGCGGCGATCTCGACGCCGCAATCACGCGAGTGCGCACCATCGCCACGACCGCGCCGTCGGGCGACGATGACCAGCCCCGGCGCCTCGCCGAGTTCGAGGCGCGACTGCGGCGCGATGCCGGCGCGCCGCCCTCGGCGTGGATGGCACCGCTCCGATCGGTCATTGCGAAGGCGCCGCGGACGCGGCGCCTGGCATGGCGCGACGCCGTGCTCGCGCGCCTTGCCGACCTGGTCGCGTCCGATCCCGCGGGCGGCATCGGCGATCCTCTGCTCGAACTCGCCGGGGCGATCGCCGCCGCGCGAGATCCTGCGTCGCTCGATCGCTCGATTGAACTTGCGCGAAGTGCCCTCGCGGCCATCGCCCCCGAGGATCCCTGGCGCTCCGCCGCCCTGGACCTCGCAGCGGGTCTCGAGGCGAAGCTCGGACGCTACGACCGCAGCGTCGACCTCTCGCTCGAGTTCGCCGAGAACTTCCGCGCCGAGGCGCGAGCCGCGGAGGCGATCGATCGCGCCATCGAACTCGCACGCGCGATGGACGATGCCCGCGCGACGGACGGCGACCCGCTCGAGCGATCGGATGACGACCTCGCCGTGCCCCGCCTGCGTCCGGAGAGGCAGCGCCTGCGCCGCGCGATCGAGATCGGATGCGTGCACTTCCCCGATCATCCGCGGAGGGGCGCCTGGCGCGTGGAGCGGGCCATGCTGGATGCGGAGGCCCTTGCCGCCCTCGGGACCTCCGACGAGTCGACGCGCGCGCAGGTGGACGAGTCGGTGATCGAGATCAGGAGCCCGCTCGCATCGCTGCCCGACACGGAGCACGCGCGTCGCCTGCGCGCAAGGCTGGCGCTCGCGCTGGCGCAGCTCGCGCTGGCCGCCGATCGCCCGGACGATGCGCTCGCGGCGCTGGACCGCGCCCCGCTTCCGACGACCGTCATTCCCGGCGCGCTCTCCTCGCGACTGCTGGAGCGCCGCGCCGAGTCGCTCGCGCACCTGGATCGCGATCTGATCACCGATCCGGTGATCGCCGCCGCGCGACCCGACTTCGACGAATCGCTGCTGCGAAGCATGCCGTCACTGCTTGCGCGGCTCGTGCCGACGCTCGAGCCCGGCGAACCCTCGACCGCCGACCTGCGACGCCGCGCGGCCACCCTTCGCATCGCGGCGCTCGTCGAGGCGCTGCTCGCCGCATCGCCCCCCGAGATCGCCATTGCGGAGGCGATCCGTCGCTCGACCGCCGAGTCGCTTCGCGCGGCCGGCGCAGCGGACGCGGCCCTGACCATCTACGAGGCGCTGCTCGCTCGACATCCGGACCGCAGCGATCTCCTGCTCGGCAAGGCGGAGTGCCTGACGACTCTCGCCGGCGCCGCAGGTGGCGGGAGCGCCGCGAGCGGTGGCGTCACGACGCTCGATCGCGATCGACTGGCCCTCGCGATTCCGATCTACCAACGGCTCATCGCGGACCGCACCGATCCGTCCGATGCGGCGAAGCGGGATGCGCTCTGGTGGCTCTGCCAGCTTCGCCAGCTCCAGTGCGCTCGCCGCGCCGGCGCCGATCCGGAGCGCATCGCCGCGCGAATCGAGAGGCTCCGGGCGCTCGACCCGGCGCTCGGCGGCCCGCGCTTCGCGCCGTCGTTCGAGGCGCTTCGCGCCGCGCCGAATTGACCATCCGCGGCTCGGCCTTCACGCTCGCATCGCGATTCGCCGCAGCGCATCGAACGCAGCGCCGAGATCCCACACCTGCCTCGCGCGATCACCGGTGGTGTTCGAGATGGCGCGAATCTCGATCCCCGGCACACCGAGCCGCAGCGCCGCGTGCACGACGGCCGCGCCCTCCATCGCTTCGGCAATCGCACCCGTCCGTCGCACGACCTCACGCGCCGCCCCATCCGTCCCCGAGCAGGTCGCCACGGTCGCGATCACGCCGCGCTTCGCATGCGCAGGCGAGAGTCGATCGAGCGAGCGATCCACCGGCACGCGATTGCCGGCGAAGGGGCCGAGATCGAAGCCAAGTTCGCTCATCGAACGGAAACCCTCGGGCGAGACGAGCCCCTCCTCGAAGTAGGCGCACGCCTCCGCGAGCACGAGCTCGCCGATGCCGAGGCCGCCGCCCGGGAGCACCCCCGCCACTCCCGCGCTGACCACGGCTTCGAACGGGCCGCGACGAATGATCGCCTCCGTCGTGGCGGCCGCGGCGTTGGTGCGCCCCACGCCGGCGACCACGATCTCGCCGGGCACCCCGCGCAGCGCCTCCGCTTCGCGCGGGACGGCGGTGACCCAGAGGATGCTCACGCGACCGATCCCGGCGTCACTCTGGAGCGCAGCGCCGCCGGCACATCACCCACCGCCATCGACACCTGATCGCCCGAGTCGAGATCCTTGAGTGCCACGAGCCCCTGCTCGAGCTCGCGCCCGAGGATCACCGCGCAGCGGGCTCGCGACTTCGCCGCGTCACCGAGGAGTTTGCCGACATTGTGCGTCGATCGACTCGAGTGCCGCACATGCCACCCTTCACGACGAAGCCGCGTGGCCAGTTCGTGCAGCCGCTGCGCCCCCTCGTCGGATCCCGCGATGAGGAAGACATCCGGTCGAGGCAGCAGCGCTTCGCCTTCCTTCGGAAGCAGCCCGCGCTCGGCGAGGATCAACGAGAGCACGACATCGCCCATGCCGAAGCCGACCGCCGGCAAGCTGGGCCCGCCGAAGAGCTGGACGAGGCCGTCATAGCGCCCGCCGCCGGCCACGGCTCGATCGGCGCCCGACGCGGTGTGGATCTCGAAGACGGTGCCCGTGTAGTACGCGAGTCCGCGCACGATGCCCAGATCGAGATCGCACCATGCGTCGAGGCCGAACTCGGTCAAGCGCGACGCAAGCGACTCCAGCGGCGCCAGTGCGTCGGCCCCGAGACCGGGGAGCTCGCGCCGAATCCCATCCATGAACGCCGGCGCGCCGCTCAACGGAACCGCGTTCCCGACGATCGCGTCGAGCCTCGCGATGGCGTCGGCGTCGAGCTTGAGCGCCGCACCGCGCTGCGCGAACTCGGCCGCTGGAAGCTTGCCGCGCCGATCAAGGAGGTCAAACGCCTCGGCGGCTCGCTCCGGCGGAACGCCGATCGCGGCCAGCACCGCCGCCACGGCGTGTCGATTGCTGACGCGGACGCGCACATCGCGCGGCGAAAGTCCAAGCGTCTCCATGGCGTGCAGGGCCACCGAGATCACCTCCGCGTCCGCCGCCTCGCCCTCCTGCCCCACGAGATCGACATTCCACTGCACGAACTCGCGAAGGCGCCCGCGCTGCGGCCGCTCCGCGCGGAAGTGCACCGGCAGCGCGAACCAGCGGATGGGCTGCGGCAGCGAGCCTGCGCGCGCCGCCACCATCCGTGCCAGCGTCGGCGTGAACTCCGGCCGCAGCGCGTAGTCGTTCTCGCCGCCGGCGCGCCGGAACGAGAACAACTCGCTCACGATGCCCGGACCGCTCTTCTGCGTGTAGAGCTCGAGATGCTCGAAGGCGGGTCCCTCGACCTCCTCGTAGCCGTGCACGATGCTCGCGCGCCGCCACGCGGCCTCCACATGGCGGCGCAGCGCCATGTCACCGGGATAGAAGTCGCGCGTGCCCTTGGGCGCCTGGAACTTGGCGTTCGACGACATGGTGCCGGATCACCACTCGGGGCCGCCGCCGTAGCGGCCGTAGACATCCGCCATGGCGTTCACCATCTCGCCGAGCGTGCAGCGCTGATGCGCCCCGCGCACCAGCTCGGGCATCACATTCGCTCCGCGGCGCGCCGCCTCGCGAATGCCGTCGAGCGCCTTCGCCGCGGCATCGGCGCTGCGCTCCCTGCGGAACCGCTCGAGCCGTGCGTTCTGCTCCTCCTCCACGGAGTGTGGAATCTGGAGGATCTCCATCGGCGAGCCCTCGTTGCCGTCGGTGTAGGCGTTCACGCCGACGATGATCCGATCGCCCGCCTCCATCTCCTGCCCGAAGCGGTAGCTCGCCTCGGCGATCGCGCGGCGGAAGTAGCCGCGATGGATGCCCTCGATCACGCCGCCCATGTCGTCGATCTCGCGGATGAACGCGTTGGCATCCGCCTCCATGCGATCGGTGAGCGACTCCACGAACCAGCTGCCGCCGAGCGGATCCACCGTGCGATGCACGCCCGTCTCGTGCGCAATGATCTGCTGCGTGCGCAATGCCACGCGCACCGCCTGCTCCGTGGGCAGGCCGAGCGTCTCGTCCATCGAATCGGTGTGCAGGCTCTGGCATCCGCCGAGCACACCTGCCAGCGCCTGGTACGCCACGCGCACGATGTTGTTGAGCGGCTGCTGCTCCGTGAGCGAGCAGCCCGCAGTCTGCACATGCGTGCGCATCAGCCAGGAGCGAGGATTCCTCGCGCCGTAGCGCTCCTTCATGGCGTGCGCCCAGATGCGCCGCGCCGCGCGCAGCTTGCAGATCTCCTCGAAGAACTCGTTGTGACTGTTGAAGAAGAAGGAGAGCCGCGGTGCGAACTGGTCCACATCGAGCCCTCGCTTCAGGCACGCGTCCACATACTCCATGCCGTCGCGGAGCGTGAAGGCGAGTTCCTGCGTGGCGGTGCTGCCCGCCTCGCGGATGTGGTAGCCGGAGATCGAGACCGAGTTCCACTTCGGCAGGTGCTGGGACGCGAACTCGATGGTGTCCACCACGAGCTTGAGGCTCGCCTCCGGCGGATAGATGAACTCGTTCTGGCTGTGGAACTCCTTCAGGATGTCGTTCTGAAGCGTGCCGCCGATGGACGACCAGGGGATCTTGCGCTCCTCCGCCATCGCGAGATACATCGCCCAGATCACCGCGGCGGGTCCGTTGATCGTCTGGCTGACGGTCACATCGCCGATCGGAATGTCGGCGTAGAGGCGATGCATGTCGTCGATCGTGCAGACCGCGACGCCGCAGCGCCCCACTTCGCCCACGCTCAGCGGATCGTCGCTGTCCCGCCCCATCAGCGTCGGGAGATCGAATGCGGTGGACAGTCCCGTGTTGGCCTTGGTCCCCTGCGCATTCTCGAGCAGGTACTTGAAGCGCCGGTTGGTGTCGTCGGCGGAGCCGAAGCCCGCGAACTGGCGCATCGTCCAGAGCCGGTCGCGGTACATCGTGCGATGGATGCCGCGTGTGTAAGGGAACTGCCCGGGCTCGGCGATGCGCGGATCGGGACGCGCCGGGTCCTTGCTCGTGACCGTCGGCACGAGGTCCGGGCCGTAGCACGGCTCGATCTCGTAGCCGGAGATGGTCACGGCCTCGGCATCGTGCGGGGCGTTCGCGGGGAGGTCGGAGCGATTCTGGATGCTTGTCATTGGCTGCCTCGAGTTGACCGCAGGATCCCGGCGTGTCGACGCCTGTTGCGACTAGAAAGGTACGGGTTCCGAACGAATCTCGCGCGAAATCCGGAGTCGAGCCCCGCGATCGTGTCCAATAAGCGGCTCGCGCACTTGCTGCGCGATGACTCGATCCTCACCGGTGAATGAAGCAGTTTCGCATCGCACTGATCGCCGTGCGCATTGCCAGAACTCGAGTGATGTCGCGTGCCATCGCGCCGCTTTCGGGTACCTTTACCCGCGACAGGCATGTCCGACCGTTCAGGCGGGTCGCGATCAGCGCTCCCGCGAGGCAGAGAGAGACCAATTTTCATGAAACTCATCAATCATTCGTGCGTCCTGACCGGCCTTGCGGTCGCCTCCATCACGCTTAGCGCCGGCGCGGCCACGGAGACGGCTCCGGCCATGCAGTTCTCCATGAGCATCGGAAGCAATCAGAGCAGCTGGACGGATGTCTTCGGCGCCTCGGCCGGAGGAACGCTCTGGTCCTACAACAGCTCCCACCTGATGCAGGGCGGCGGCATGCACTACGCGCTCGAGGTGGATCCGGACCCGATCCTCGGCTTCGACTTCAGCTTCTTCAATGACACGCTGCAGACGCAGACCTTCTTCGTGATGGTCTCCCTGCCCGTGACGCCGTTCGCAGGCGCCACGAAGATCGGCGCCTCCATCGGAGGCTCCGTCACCGATGCGAACTTCGACGGCATCGGCAACCTCAAGACCACGGCCGGTCAGTCATCCATCTTCAAGGGCTGGATCGACGGCGCAGAATGGATGACGCTGTTCGACGCTCCGTACGATGTGTTCGTGCCCTACACGGGCGCCACCGAGATCCTCGGACCGGATGTCGACGGACTGCCCGGACCCTCGATCGACGGTCCCGGACTGGTCAGCAACTCCATGTCCGTCACGCTCATGTTCGACCTGAGCGCCGGCGACCGCGCCTCCTTCACCGGAGTCTTCATCGTCGAGTATGTGCCGACGCCCGCGGGCGCCCTCGCGCTGCTGGGACTCGGACTGCTTCGCCGTCGGCGCCGCTGATCCGGAGCTCCTGAACCCGATCGAATCGCGACGCCGGACCTTCGGGTCCGGCGTCGTTCGTTTCACTGTGGCAGACTCCCGGTCGAACCGGTGACCCTCCGCGCTCACACCCTTCGTCTGCTCCTCGCCTTCGCAGCGGTCTACCTCGTCTGGGGCTCCACCTACCTCGGCATGAAGATCGCGGTGGCCACGCTGCCGCCGTTCGTGCTCGGCGCGATCCGCTTCACGCTCGCGGGCGCTGCGCTGCTGGCGGTTCAGGCGGTCATGGGTCGCGTGCAGCTGCGGTGGCTGGGCACATGGGCCTATTGGCGCTCGGCCGCGCTGACCGGCGGCCTGATGCTCGTCGGCGCGAACGGACTGCTCGCCTACAGCCTGCGCGCGATCCCGACGGGCACGGCAGCGCTCATCGTCGCGATCACCCCTGTGTGGCTGGTCGTCCTGGATCGCATGCAGATGAAGCGTGGCTCACCGCCGCGGCGCGTGATCGTGGGCCTGATCCTGGGTGCCGCAGGCGTCGCCGTGCTCGCCGGCTTCGGCGAGCAGTCGCTGCGACCATCGCTCGCGGAGACGATCGGCATCGGCATCGCCCTCTTCAGCACGCTCTGCTGGGCGCTCGGATCGATCCTCGGTCGACGCACGCCGCAGCCGTCATCGCTGATGGTCGGCGCCGCCATGCAGATGGTGGCAGGCGGTGCATTGATGGCGCTGATCGCCGTCGCGATGCTGCCCTGGACGCCCGTGGACTGGAGCGGCTTGAGCTGGCACGAATGGTGGGCCGCCGCGTGGGGTCCGGTGACGCGCCGCGAATGGGTGGCGGTCGCATACCTCGCGATCGCGGGAAGCATGATCGGCTTCAGCGCCTATGTCTGGCTGCTCCAGAACACCACCGCCGCCCGCGCGGGGACCTACGCGTATGTGAATCCGCTCGTCGCGCTCCTGCTCGGATGGCTCGTGCTGGACGAACGACCATCGGCGCGGATCGCGATCGCCGGTCCGCTCATCCTTCTTGGCGTGGTGCTGCTCCAGTGGCATCGCCGCGAGGCCGCCACCACCGTCGCCGAATCGGCCGGCGTCGTCAGACCGCGAAGTACTTCGCGTCCGGATGATGAACGATGATGGCGCTCGTCGACTGCTCCGGCACGATCTGCCAGTTCTCCGTCAGCGTGCAGCCGATGCGCTCGGGCCCGAGCAGGCGGAAGAGCTTCTCCTGGTCGCTCATGGCCGGGCACGCCGGATAGCCGAAGCTGTAGCGGCTGCCGCAGTAGTGCTGCGTGAAGAGTCGCTCGACCTTGGGGTCGTCGTGCACGCCGATGCCGAGTTCGGCGCGGATGCGCTTGTGCCAGAGCTCCGCGAGCGCTTCGGCGCATTCGACGCCCATGCCATGCATGTAGAGGTACTCGGTGTACTCGTTGCGCTCGAAGAGCTGTCGGGCGCGGTGGCTCACCTCGATGCCCATCGTGACGCAATGGAACGCCACAAGATCGCGCACGCCGGAGTCGACGGGACGGAAGAAGTCGCTGATGCAGAGTCGATCGCGCGACGACTGCCGCGGAAACGAGAAGGTCTCGAGCACGCGCGACGGCTGCTCCGGGTCGTAGACGAGCAGGTCGTCGCCGCGTCCGTTGCACTCGAAGTAGCCGTAGGCGACGGCGGGGCGCAGGATCTTCTCATCGCGGCAGACCTGCTTGAGGCGCGTGAAGACCGTCTCGGCCTCCTCCTCGATCAGACGCTCGTAGGCGGCATCGTCCATGGCGCCTCGCTTGAAGCCCCACTGGCCGCGGAACAGCGCCACCTTGTTCACAAAGGGATAGATCTCGCGCAGATCGAGGTCCTCGATGATGCGGCTGCCGAGGAAGGGCGCGGCGGGCACCGGGACCTGATTCGACACCGCGCGAGGGACGGGGGCCGTGACCGTGGCGGTGGCAACGCCCTCGGCGCTCCCGGCATCCCCCGCTGCTTCGCGCTCGAGGCGCTGACCCACGCGCGCGTCCACCTCCGCGCGCTTGCGCAGGCGCGCGTCGACCTCCGAATCGATGCGGGAGAGCTGTCCGGTTGCAAGCGCTTCGCACACGGCGAGCCCCTCGAAGGCGTCCTTGCCGTAGTAGAGAGGCCCTTCGTAGATGCCGCGAAGGTGGCTCTCGGCGTAATGCCGCGTGAGCGCCGCACCACCGAGCATGACCGGCACCGCGATGCCCAGCGTGTTCAGCTCGCGCAGGTTCTGTTCCATCACGGTGACGCTCTTCACGAGGAGCCCGCTCATGCCGATGGCATCGGCACCCGTGCGTCGCCACGCGTCGACGATCTGCTGGAGCGACTGCTTGATGCCGATGTTGTGCACCTCGTAGCCGTTGTTGGAGAGGATGATGTCCACGAGGTTCTTGCCGATGTCATGCACATCGCCCGCGACGGTTGCAAGCACCACCTTCGCCTTGGAGGAACCGGCATCGCTTCGCTCCATGAACGGCTGAAGGAACGCCACCGCCTTCTTCATCACCGACGCGCTCTGGAGCACGAACGGAAGCTGCATGCGCCCGGCTCCGAAGAGGTCGCCGACGGTCTTCATGCCCGCGAGCAGGTGGTCGTTGATGATCGCAAGCGGCCCATACTTCGCGCGGGCCTCCTCCAGTGTGCGATCGAGGTTGCGATCGTCGCCGTCGACGATGTGGCGCTGCAGCCTCTCCTCCAGTGGAAGCTCGTCCAGGCCGCGCTTCGCGACGCTCGACTCCTCCCCGTCGGGGAAGAGCGAGATGAAGTGCAGCAGCGGATCGAAGGTCTGCGGCATGCCGTCGGGGCGCTGCGAGCCTCGGCGATCGAAGATGAGCCACTGCGCTGCGTCCCAGTGCCCGGGATCGATGCGGTCCCTGGGAAGGATGCGCGACGGATGCACGATCGCGGCCGTGAGCCCGCGTGCGAGCGCTTCATGCAGGAAGACGCTGTTGAGCACGGCCCGCGCCGGCGCCTTGAGGCCGAAGCTCACATTCGAGAGCCCGAGCAGGATGCCGCATTGGGGGAATCGCCTGGAGAGGCGGTCGATTGCCTCGAGCGTCTCGAGGGCGAGCCGACGATCGTCGTCGTTGCCGGTGGCGATGGTGAAGGTCAGCGGATCGAACAGCAGATCGCGCTCGTCGAGCCCCCACTTCCGCGTGAAGAGGTCGTGCATGCGTTCGGCGATCTCGACCTTCCGGTCGGCGGTCTTCGCCATGCCCGCCTGGGGATCCTCGTCGATCGTGAGTGCCACGCACGCGGCGCCGTAGCGCCGAAGCAGCGGGCAGACCTCGTCGAAGCGCTTCTCGCCATCCTCGAGGTTGATCGAGTTGACGATGCACTTGCCGCCGGCGCGCTGCAGTCCCGCCTCGAGCACGTCGGCCTGGGTGGAGTCGAGCATGAGCGGCGCGTTCACCTGGCGCACGAGGCGCGAGCAGACCTCGCTCATGTCGCGCACGCCGTCGCGCCCCACGAAGTCGACGCAGAGGTCGAGAACCTGCGAGCCATCGCGGAGTTCCTCCTTCGCCATGCCCACGAGCCCGTCCCACTCCTCCGTATCGAGCATGCGCTTGAACGCGCGGCTTCCGTTGGCGTTCGTGCGCTCGGCGACGATCAGGAACGAGTTCTCCTGCCTGAACTCCACGAACCCGTAGAGGCTGCTGCATCCCGGCGCCTGGGGAACGATGTCGCGGTGTCGAGGGGAGCGCTCGCCGATGAGCTGGCGCAAGCCGCGGATGTGCTCCGGCGTGGTGCCGCAGCAGCCGCCGACGATGCCCACGCCGAACTCCTCGACGAATCGTCGCATCGCGTGCACGAAGGCATCGGGACGGAGCGGGTACTCCGTGCGGCCGTCGACGAGCACGGGCAGTCCCGCGTTCGGAATGACGCTCACCGTGCGGGGCCAGTGGCGGGAGAGATACGCAAGATGCTCGGCCATCTCCGTCGGCCCCGTCGCGCAGTTGAGCCCGAGCGACGCGATCGGATACGGCAGCAGTGCATTGACCACCGCGGCGATGTCGGTGCCCAGGAGCATGGTGCCCGTCGTCTCCATCGTGACGGAGACGAGGATCGGCACCTCCTCATGCGTGCGCCGCGCCGCGTCGAGCGCGTCCAGGCATGCCGTGACGGCGCACTTCACCTGGAGCAGGTCCTGGCAGGTCTCGATCATGAAGCAGTCGATGCCGCCCTCGAGCAGGGCCGCCGCCTGCTCGCGATAGCTGGCGAGCAGGCTCGGCCAGTCCGTGTTTCCCAGCGTGATGAGCCGGGTTCCGGGCCCCATGCTGCCGGCGACGAAACGCGGACGATCGGGCGTCGAGAAGCGGTCGCACGCCTCGCGCGCGAGCTGCGCCGCGCGACGATTCAGGTCGGGAACCCACGAGACCAGTTCCTCATCGAACTCGGCGGCCACGAGTCGATTCGCGCCGAAGGTATCGGTCTCCACCACATCCGCGCCCGCTTCGAGGAAGCTCTCGTGAATGCCTCGGATGACATCCGGGCGCGAGCGCACGAGGATGTCCGTGCAGTTGTCGCGCCCCAGGTAGTCCGCGCTCCCGCAGGTCGGGCACGCATGAATGGAGGTGCCCATCGCCCCGTCGAAGAGCAGCACGCGGCGGGCAAGGGACTCGAGCAGTCGAGGTCGACTCACGCCGGGAGGGTAGCCGCTGCGGGCTCCGCTATCAACCGTCCATCCGGATGAACGGATGGTCAACGACACGGAGTGGTCGGCCTGCGCGGCGCGTTCGGGCACTGCCGGCACCAGCAACCCTGCGTGCCGCCGAGCTGGAAGTGAGGGTGCTTGCAGGGCGTGCTCGCGTTGCCGCCGGACCCTGGAGTTCCTCATGCACGCAGCTTGCAACTGCTCGCCGATCTCGCCTCAGGGCCTCCTTCGGTTCGTCGGCCGACCGAGAACGCCGTCAACAATGCCAGAGCGACGGCGTGCCGGCACTGATCAGGACTGCCACTCAACCTCGCACGCGAATGGGGCGATCAAGCGACGCCGCAGTGCTGATCGCCCGCGACACATTCCTCGGACGCGATCCGCCGAGCCGCACAAGGAGCCGACCATGACGCATCCCCGACGCCCTGCGATCCTCATCGCACTCATCGCCGCATGTGCGGCATCCATGGTTCTGGCCGGCGCCGCACAGAGTCGAGGCGGCACCGGAGGAAATGGCGGCAACACATCCCCGCCCCCGCCTCCGCCTCCGCCGGACATCCTCGCCACCGTCTCCACCCAGCTCTTCTCGATCCCGCCCACGGTCACCGATACGACGAGGCTCTGGGTCAATCGATCCCTCAACGCGACGGGCGCCGCAGGCATCATCTCGAGCCTGATTCGGGTCGAGATCGAGTGCGAACTGGAAACGGACGACAACCTGCTCTCGCTCCGGATCCTGAGCTCGAGCACGGGAAGCGTGCGGTTCGAGCAGACGACTCAGTGCCTGAAGCCGCTGAGTCCCCCGCGATCGATGTGCATCGACATGCCCGTCGGCAATGCCTCCCTCACGGTGACCGACACCGCCGGCACGCGCATGCTCGCACTGCCCGACGACGCGCGAGCGGTGCTGCGCCGCGCCGGAGACATCTGGAGTCCGAGCATGATGGCGCTCGGACAGTTCGAGACGGTCGTGAGCGCCACCCCCATCACCTATCAGGGACGCCCGTGCGTCGCGCTGGCGCTGGGCGGTCCTCGGCTGCCCGGGCTGCAGTCGGGCACCGTCTACCTCGATGCCGTCACCTACCTTCCCGTCGGCCAGGAGACGAACATCGTGCGCGACATCCTGATCTCCGGTCGCACTACCATCATGGAATGGCAAACGATCTCCGGAGTGCAGGTGCCGAAGGTGATCCAGCACGAGGGAACGGACGGCACCTCCACGCTTCGCTTCACCAGCGTCACGCTCGTGACGAGCAACTGACGCTGGCCCGCGGACCTGGCGCCCTCCGCGCCAGCGCTCGAACTTCCTGGCGCCTTGCATTGGCGCCGGCGCTCGCGTCGATCGCCGGCGCGACGATCGTCGCATGCTCGAGCGCGCCTGCTCCGCAACCGCAGACCACCTCCTCGGCCTCTGCTGCAGCGGGCGAGGCGAACGGCGCCGCGTCGACCACCAGCAGCGCCTTGCCGCCGACAGCGCCGCCGGCGCCGCCGGTACCGGAGCCGGAGATCACGAGCACCCTGGCATTGGCCACCTTCGATGCGGCATGGACTCGCATCCACGAGACCGACTTCGACCCTGAACATGGCGGCGTCGACTGGATCGCGGTTCGTGAGGAGTTCAGGCCGAAGGCGGCGGAATGCGACACCAATCGCGAACTCCGACAGATCCTCTCCGAGATGATCGCGCGCCTCGAGCGATCGCACTTCGGCGTCATCCCGGGTGATCTCGCCGACCGTCAGCCTCCGGAGAGGTCCACGCCCTCGACGCAGGGTTCGACCGCGTCGACGGCGACGGCGAAGTCCGAGTCCGTTCGCGCCAACGGCAGCGCCGGATCCGAGGGAACCACCGCCGTCGAGAGCGCTGCCTCCACGCCCGAACCTGACGAGATCGATGACGATGCCGAACTCGATCCATCGGATCCCGCAGGCGACGATGACGACTTCAACAGCTTCGGCCTCGCGCTTCGCGTCGTCGAGGGGCGGGCCGTCGTCGCCGCGGTGGAGCCCGAGTCGCCTGCCTCGCGCGCCGGCGTGCGGCCGGGATGGGCGCTCATCGCGATCGATGGCAGGGATCCTGCCGCGCTCATCGCACATGCCGAGGAGAGCGGCGGCGCCCATGCTCGCTACGCCGCCGAGGCATTCGTCAGCCATCTGGACATGGGATCACCGCGACGCCGCGTGCCGCTCGTCTTCCTCGACCTCGACGACACGGAGCGCACGATGCGCCTTCGCCGCGAGCCCATGCGCGCCGAGGTCGTCAAGGTCGGCACGCTTCCGGCGATGCCGTGGATCTCCGAGTCGCGCTGGCTGACCGACGAGGAGCTCGATCGCGCCGGCGCCACCGGGCGGCGCATCGGACTGATCAGGTTCAGCATCTGGATGCCGGCCGTGATCGAGCAGATCGATCGCGCCGTGGATGAGATGCGCTCGGCCGATGGAATCGTGCTCGACCTGCGCGGCAATCCCGGGGGATTCGCAGGCATGGTCATGGGCATCGGGGGCCATTTCGTCGCCGAGCCCGTGAGCATCGGCAGCATGAGCACGCGCGAGACGACGCTCGAATTCCGCCTCAATCCGCGCCGCGCCACGCGCGACGGGCGCAGCGTCGAGCCGATCCTTGCGCCATTGGCGATCCTGGTCGATCCGCTCTCGGCGAGCACCAGCGAGGTCTTCGCCGGAGGTTTCCAGGACATCGGTCGCGCCCGCGTCTTCGGGGAGACGAGCGCCGGTGCGGTGCTTCCGGCACAGCTCTATCGACTGCCCAACGGCGATGTGCTGCTGCACGCCTTTGCGGATTTCAAGGTTCCGTCCGGCGGCTCGCTCGAAGGTCGCGGCGTGATTCCGCCGGAACCGACGGTGCTCACGCGGCAGCGGCTCGCGCAGGAGCAGGATCCGGCGCTCCAGGACGCCATCCGCTGGATCCGGAACGCATCATCCCCGGTACCATGAGGCCTTGGCGGGATGCTCCCGCCGCCTTCCACTCGAACTCGTTCCCACCCACCGAGGAAGCCCCGTGATTCGATCCGCGCCAACGCTGTCACCGTCTCGATCCGTTCGCTCACGAGCCCTGATGGTCGTTTCGTCGCTCTGCGCCGTCGTCATCGTCGGCACCTCCGCGTTCGCGCAGGTGGCGAACGACAAGCCGCGGCCGCCGGAGTCGAAGAAGCTCAACACGGTTCCGCCACCGAACATGCCGGCCATGCCGACGCCGCCGGCGGGCTCGGCCGCGCCGGTCGTCACCCCCGTTCCCGACGCGCCGACGCCTCGCGAGATCTGGGATCGCTTCATCGAGGCCTGCGGCGGCAAGGAAGCGCTGCACGGCAAGGGATCGCGCACCACCAAGGGCAATATCGAGATTCCCTCCGCCGGCATGAAGGGCAGTCTCACCACCTTTGCCAAGGCGCCGAATCGCATCGTCCAGAAGACATCGCTCGCGCAGTTCGGCGAGATGGAGCAGGGCTACAACGGCACCGACGGCTGGTCGAATGACATGATGACGGGACCGCGCCTGCTCGAGGGTCCCGAGCTCGAGTCGTTCCGCCGCGACGCAATGTTCGATGGCCCCTTCGCGTATCTCGATCACGCCGGCAGCGCCTCCACGCTGGGCAGTGCCACCTTCGCAGACAAGGATTGCTGGGTGGTCGAGCTCAAGGAGGCCATGGGCGGCGACCTGATGTGCTACCTCGATCGCAAGGACGGCTTCCTGCGCGGCATGCGCATGGTGACCGACACGCCGATGGGCAAGATGCCGGTGGAGATGGTCATCGCCGAGTATGGAACATTCGGTCCCGTGAAGATGCCCTCCAAGAGCGTCACCCGCGTGATGATGCAGGAGTTCACGATCTCGGTGGACGATGTGAGCTTCGATGTGATCGAAGACGCGGTCTTCACGCCGCCGCCGGGCGTGCAGGCGCTGATCGACGCGAAGAAGAAGGGTGCAGGCAACGGCGCCCCGGCGACTCCAGGTGCGCCAGGCGCTCCCGGCGCTCCCGGCGCTCCGGGCTCCGGCACCCCAGGCGCCCCCGGCGCTCCGGGCGCCCCAGGCACCCCGGCCAAGGGTGCCCCCTCCGCGCCGCCGGTTCCGCCCGTGCCTTCAGCACCACCACCGCCCGCGCCGCCGAAGGCTCCGTAACTCCATGAGCGTCGCCATCAGGATCGAGGGTGCGCGGAAGCAGTTCCGCGACACAGTGGCCGTTCGTCAACTCGATCTCCAGATCGATCAGGGGTCGCTCTGCGGTTTCCTCGGCCCCAACGGCGCGGGCAAGAGCACCACGATCAGGATGATCATGTCGATCATCCACCCCGACTCCGGCCGCATCGAGGTGCTCGGCGGCTCGGCGCTGGACGCGAAGGACCGCATCGGCTACCTGCCGGAGGAGCGAGGCCTCTACCGCAAGATGCGCGTCGGCGAGTTCCTTCGCTACATCGCGCGACTCAAGGGCGTGCCGCGCGGCGTCGCCGATCAGCGAGCGCAGGCGTGGCTCGAAAGGCTGGAGCTTCCTGAAGTCTTCGTCAAGCGGTGCGAGGAGCTCAGCAAGGGCATGCAGCAGAAGGTGCAGTTCGTCGCGTCGGTCATCCACGGCCCGGAGCTGCTGATCCTCGACGAGCCCTTCTCGGGACTCGATCCGGTGAATGCACGGCTCATGTCCGGCGTGGTGCGCGACATCAGCGCTTCGGGCGCCACGATCCTCTTCTCCACCCACCAGATGGTGCATGCGGAGCAGCTCTGCGACCGCGTGGTGCTCATCGACAAGGGCGAGAAGATCCTCGACGCGACGCTGGAGGAGGTCGGCACCCGATTCAATCCTCGCACCGTGATCGTGGAACCGATCGCCGCTGCCGGCAGCAATGGCGAGCTCGATGCATTCGAGCGCTCGCTTCGTTCGATCGACGGCGTGGCCGAGGTGCGATGGAGCGAAGGTCGTCGCGCGGCCTCGCTGAGTCTGGCACCGGGCGTGGATCCGCAGCAGGTGATGGGGCGAACGCTCGCCGCAGGCCCGGTGCGCTCCGTGGAGCTGAGCAAGGTCTCGCTCGACGATGTCTTCGTCGAGCTGGTCGGCGGCGGTCCGCGGCCATCCGAAGGAGGACACGGTGGCGACTGATCAGAACCTGCGCGGCGGCGCGAAGATCCCCGCCATCGCGTGGCGCGAGTTCCGCACCACCGTGCTCACCAAGGCGTTCATCATCGGCGCGGTCGTCGTGCCGCTGCTCATGATCGGCATCGCGATGCTCGCGCCCTACTTCATGAAGAGCTCGTCGTCGATCATCAAGGGGCGCGTGGCGATCGTCGATGTCTCGGGGACCGTGGCGCCGATCCTCGATCGCATGCTCGCGGCCGATCGAGGCGAAGGTCCTCCCGTCGAGTCGGCGCCGTCGGACGACATGCCCGGCGGCTCGCTCGCCCTGACCCTCGTGACCGAGACGGATGCCGCGAGCATCGCCCCGCTGCGCGAGGAGCTCGGAACGAAGGATCTCGTGGCCCTGCTCGTGATTCCACCCGCACTCGTTCAGGCACCGGTGGCGGATCAGCCGTGGCCGGCGGTGGAGCTGCTCGTGCCGCAGTCGGCGCCATGGCGCATCACGGCGAGGCTGGAGCAGCTGGTTCGCGCGGCGGTCGTGGATGCGCGACTCGCCAACCTCGGCGTCGATTCAGCGCAGCAGCGCAAGCTCATGCAGCGGCCCATCGTCGATTCCCAGCGTCAGAGCGGCGCCGGCGAGACGAAGCGCGAGTCGGTGATGTCCCGAATGTTCGTGCCGATCGGCTTCATGGTGCTGCTCTGGATCTGCGTCTTCACGAGCGGCCATTACCTTCTCACCACCACCATCGAGGAGAAGAGCAGCCGCGTGATGGAAGTGCTGCTCTCGGCCGTCAGTCCCATGCAGCTGCTCACGGGCAAACTGCTCGGTCAGGCGCTCGTGAGTCTGGTGATGCTCGTGACCTACACGGGCGTGGCGCTCTCGGCGCTCAGCGTCTTCGCGATGGCCGACCTCATTGCGCCGATCCAGTATCTCTGGCTCGTGATCTATTTCGTGATGGCCTACTTCATGATCGGCACGATGATGGTGGCCGTGGGCAGCGCGGTGAGCGAACTGCGGGAGGCGCAGTCGCTGATGACGCCGATCATGCTCGTGATGATGGTGCCGTTCTGGCTCTGGTTCCCCATCTCGCATGCGCCCAACGGCATGCTCGCCACGATCGCGAGCTTCATCCCGCCGCTGACGCCGTTCGTCATGATCCTGCGCCTCTCCTCCGGCAGCGAACCGGTGGCCGCCTGGCAGATCGCGGCGAGCATCGCCGTCGGCACGCTGAGCACGCTCGGCATGCTGTGGGCCGCGAGTCGCATCTTCCGCGTCGGCGTGCTCATGCAGGGAAAGCCGCCCTCGCCGCGGGAGCTGCTGCGTTGGGTCACCGTGCGCTGAACGAGCGGACGGCTCGATGTCGGCGGAGCGCCGCCGCGCGTCCGCCGGCGAAGCGACGACTGCGTGCGGGCGATCGTTGAGCCATGGGAACTTCCCCGACACTGCTCGCCCTCTGGAATCTGCTGCTGCTCGTGGTGCTCGGCGCCCTCGTGTGGCTGCTGACCTGGGCGCTCTTCGGCGACCGGCACTGGCGCACCCTTCGGCGCTGCCCCCGGTGCGGCCACGACATGCGAGGGACCGACGGCCTGCGCTGCGGCGAGTGCGGCGCGGTGGCGAAGTCCGAAGCGGGGCTCCATCGTCGGCAGCGGCGCTGGTGGCTCGCAACTGCGTCGTTCCTGGCCCTGATGAGCCTTGCGATCTATCTGCGCAGCGCGTGGAGCCAGTCGCCATGGGCCACGATGGTGCCGGATCGCGTGGCCATCTGGCTGCTGCCGAGGATCGACCCCGCCGGGCCCATGAGCGAGGCGATCGACGAGCTCGGCGCGCGGATGGCGCGAGGGCTGCTCGGCGACGCCGATGTGGAGCGGCTCGTGGAGCGACTGCTCGCGGGAGACGACCGCGCACCACCTGGATCCGTGGCGTGGCTCAGGAAGTACGGGCGCCTGCTGGAGCGATGGCAGATGATGGGCCGCCACGCATTCCTGGAGGGCGACCGCTCCGGTGCGGGCGCCGCGCCGCCGGAGCCGGCATCAGCGCAGCGCCTTGCAGTCGTCGAGCGCTTCGACCGGCGGATCGACCGCCTTCCGCCGGTGCTGACCGTCGCCTCGCCCGCGCGATGGATCGAATCGGAGCCGCTGTCGATCGAGCTGGTCGTGGAGCGCACCTGGGGACGATCCGCACCCACGCGACTGGTGGTGGAGTCGCTCGACCTTGGCTCGATCTCGCCGCAGATCCTGCCGCCGGTCGACGCGCCGATCTCGCTGCACGACCGTTCCTCCGTCACCGCGCGCATTCCGCTTCGGTTCGAGCCGGTGCCCGCGGGAGTTCACGACGGCGCCATGCGCGTGCGCATCGAGAACGCCGATGCCGACGGCGCCTGGAGCTCGATGCGAACCACCGAGGTGCCCGTGAGCATCGCCGTGAGCGCGACGCTTGCGGAACTGCTGGCGCCGGACTCGGTGCCGCCCGCAGGCGCCGAGGACTTCCCCGCCACGCGCAACGACGAGCTCGACGCGACGATCGCGGAGCTGCTCGCGCCGGGGCTCATCCGCTGGGCTCGAGGCCAGCGGCGCTTCGCGCTTCGACTCAATCCCTCGGCGGATGTGCAGGCGCGTCTCCAGGGCATCGCGCTCGGCATCGAAGCCGAGATCCTGGAGGACGGCGTCGTCCGGCGCCGACTGCGGCTCTGGTGGCCCGGCGACGGGCGGCTGCGATTCGAGCCGCCGCAGGAGAATGCCGAGGCGCTGGCGCGGGCCCGCGAAGGTGACGGACGCTGGACGCTGCGCGTGCGCGGCGTGCGCGAACTGTCGCTTCGCGCCGCGCTGGCCGATCGCACCGGAGAGCGTCGAACATGGTGGAACGGCATCGTCGAACGCCCGCTCCGCATCACCGACGACGACGGCGAAGCGATGCTGCGCCCCTGGACGATCCTGCCGCAGGAGCCTCTGCCCTCGCCCGAGCCGTCGCCGAGCCTTCCGTAGACTCGCGGCATGCAACGCAACCTCTGGGCGCCGTGGCGCATCGCGTATCTCGAGGAACTCGATTCCCGCAGCAAGGTCGCATCGGCGGGAGCGCCGATCGCGTCCGGCGAAGTCGACTTCCTCGCCTCGTATTGGGCGGCGCCCGCGGAGGACGAGCGCAATCTCGTGGTGCACCGTGACGAGCAGGGAATCATCCTCCTCAATCGATTCCCGTACGCGAACGGGCATCTGCTCGTGGCGCTCGGCGAGGCGCGACCGACGCTGCTGGAGTACGACCCGTCGCAGCGCGCCGCGTTCTGGCGACTCGTCGACCTCGCGATGCGCCTCGTGGATCACACCCTTCGCCCCCAGGGCATCAACATGGGCATCAACATCGGGCGCGCCGCGGGTGCCGGACTGCCGCAGCATGCGCATGCGCATGTGGTTCCGCGCTGGGTGGGCGACACGAACTTCCTCAGTGTCATCGGCGAAGTGCGGCTGATCCCGGAGACGCTCGAGTCGATGGCGGTGAAGTTCAGACGAGCGGTCGCCTCGCTTGGTAGCGGGGAGTAGACTTGCGTCGCAGCGACCGAAGGCCCCGTCGGGCCTCCGGCCGGCGATGCGCTCGAACCGATGTGAACCCCATGGGACCGCCTCACACAATGCCTGCGACGAAGATCATGCCTCCATCCGAGTCCGCTCGGTTGCGTGGAAGATCGGGTTCGTCGGGCGGCGGCCCCCCGTTCCAACGGGGTTCGGGCAACTCCTCCGGCCAGATCCCTGCTCCCGCGTGCGGCCTTGCGCTTCACCGACGAGCATGACCGGGACTTCCCGTCCTCCCGACGGGGCCCTCGGCCGCTGAGCCCCTTCGCGTCCGGATCGCCCGGCGCTCGTGGCGGCGGTTCGCGACACGGCAAGCCTCGGACATCGGCAGTTCTCGCACAGACTCGCTTCGGTTGACCATGTCCGTGCAGGCAGGTACCTTTCGTCCGCCTCGTCGCCGCCGTCGCGGCGATCCACCTCGCCGGTCGTTCACGCAAGGGTCTCACCATGCTTCAGCACTTCGGCATTCGCTCGCGTCGGAGCCTTCGCCTCCTGGCCATCGTCTCCGCCGGCGCCGCGCTCTCGCTTGGTGGCTGCTACGACCCCAACAATGTGAGCTTCGGATACATCAAGAGCCATCTCAGCCCTGAACTGGACGGCCTCTCCGAGCGCGATGTGGACATCCAGCGCAGCCTGGCGGTCAACGAGGATCAGACGCTGCGCATGATCTGGCGCGACCTCGGCGTGCTCTGGCTCATGGATCAGCCGAGCATGCTGAGCCCGTACTACATCATCTCGACCAACGGCCAGCCGCGCTGAGTCGTCGCCCGCTCGCGGACATCGTGCCTGTCGCGACGAGGCGGCACGGACGAACGACCGTTCAATCCGCCGAACTCGCCTAGGCTCCGGCCTTCATGCTGGTGCCGCGCTCGCTTCCACGCCGAGCCCGTCCCGACTTCACGCGCGAACTGGTGAGCTGGTCGCTGCTGCCGCTCGTCCTGGGGGCGATCGAGGGCGGCACCATGAGCATCGTGGTGCAGAAGGCGTTCGCGGGGGCGCCGGGTGTCACGAGCGCCATGCTGAATCTGGTGCTGACGCTGGTCATCGCCACGCCCGAGTTCGCGAACCTCACCTCATTCGCATGGGCGGCCACCGCGCACGGACGCCGCAAGGTGCCGATGATCTCCACGCTCCAGCGCGCCACCTGCGTGCTGGTCGCGGCCATGGCGCTCGTGCCCACATCCGCGTGGGGACTCTGGGCGCTGTGTCTCCTCTACCTCATGGCGCGCACGCTCTGGAGCGGCGTGATCACGCTGCGCGCCGCGGTCTGGCGAGGGAACTACGAGAAGTCGGTGCGGGCCGCCGTGGCGGGACGCATCGCCACGGTGCAGAGCCTGGTCATGGCCGCCACCGGACTCATGGTCGGCCTCGCCATGGACTACGACGCCCGCGCCTTCCACCTCCTCTTCCCGCTGCTTGCCGTGGCCGGCATCGCGGGCAACGCGGTCTACCGGCGCGTGCGGCTCCGCGGCGAGCCGGCGCTGCTCGCGCGCGAACGCAACGCGACGGTCGACCGACCTTCGCTCAACCCGATGAGCGTGATTGCCGTGCTTCGCGCGGATCGCGCCTACCGCACCTACATGGGGTGGATGTTCGTCTTCGGCTTCGGCAACCTGCTGGTGAGCTTTCCACTCACGAAGGCCTTCGCCGGCGCGAGCTACCTGGAGGGCATTCTCGTGCGAACGGCGATCCCGTTCGTGATGATTCCGCTGGCGACGCCGATCTGGTCCCGACTGCTGGCGCGACGCCATGTCGTCGAGTTCCGCGCCATTCACGCGTGGAGCTTCGTCGCGGCGACCTTCACGCTGGTGATGGCGAGCGTGACAGACCTCACCTGGATCTACTACCTCGCAGCGGTGATCCTCGGCATCGCGTATGCGGGCGGCATGCTCGCGTGGAACATCGGTCACAGCGACTTCGCATCGCCGGATCGCGACGCGACCTACATGAGCGTGCATGTCACCCTCAACGGACTGCGCGGCTTCATGAGCCCGTTCATCGCCTTCGCGCTCTGGGAGTGGCTGGCTCCGCAGGGACTGGCACCGGTGGTGTTCCTGATCTGCCTCGCGACGAACACGATCGGTGCGCTCGGATTCGTGGCGATGGCGATGCATCGGCGACGGGCGCGCCTGCGTGCGGTGGCCGTGGCGACCGCGCCAGGGGCGATCGACGGCGGCTCGTGACCTGCGTCCGCTCGCGGAGGCGCCGCGAGAAGGCGCGATGCGGAACCCGCGCGTTGAGCCGCGATTGCGAACCGCTACACTCACCGACCCCGCGGATCCCGGCAGCGCTGCCGGACGGGAGTTCCCAGCGTCGACGGCACGGTGCCGCCGCCGCGCAACCACGCACTCATTTCACACCCCATGGTCGACTACAACCTGATCGAGGATCTCCAGTTCGATTCATCCATCGCGGACCAGATGGTTCGCGAAGCACTCGGCGAGTCATTCGCCACTGCCGGTGTCGGCGCCGTCGTCAAGGGCGATCTCAAGGGCCTCGAGCCCGGTTCCATCCTGAAGGGGAAGGTCGTCAGCATCGCCGGCGACTTCGTCATCATCGATGTGGGACTCAAGAGCGAAGGCCAGGTCGAGAAGAGCGAGTTCGAGAGCGTCGGCGGCGTCGCCATCGGCGACGAGGTCGAGGTGCTGCTCGAGAGCCTGGAGGACGCCGACGGATCCGTCACGCTCTCCAAGCGCAAGGCCGATCGCATCCGCGGCTGGGAGCAGATCCTCCAGACGCGCAAGGAAGGCGATGTCGTGGAGGGCAAGGCGCTGCGCAAGATCAAGGGCGGCCTGCTCGTCGACATCGGCGTGCCCGTCTTCCTGCCCGCATCGCAGGTCGATGTGCGACGCCCGGGCGACATCGGCGACTACATCGGCCGCACCATCCGCGCCTCGATCCTCAAGATCGACACGGAGCGGCAGAACATCGTCATCAGCCGTCGCAAGCTCATCGAGGAGGAGCGCGAGGAGGCCAAGCGCAAGCTGCTCACGACCGTCAGCGAGGGTGATGTCGTCAAGGGCACGGTCACGAACATCGCCGACTTCGGCGCCTTCGTCGACCTGGGCGGCATCGACGGCCTGCTGCACATCACCGACATGAGCTGGGGCCGCGTGAATCATCCCAGCGAGATCGTGCGCATCGGGGACGAGATCGAGGTGAAGATCCTCAACATCGACCGCGACAAGGAGAAGATCGCGCTCGGTCTCAAGCAGAAGGAGACGAGCCCCTGGGAGGAGATCGAGAAGAAGTACCCGGTGGGCTGCCGCGTGCGCGGCGCCGTCGTGAACCTCATGAGCTACGGCGCGTTCGTGCGGCTCGAGGACGGCATCGAGGGCCTCGTCCATGTCAGCGAGATGAGCTGGACGCGACGCATCAATCATCCGTCGGAGCTCGTGAAGGAGAACGACGAGATCGATGTGGTCGTGCTCGAGATCGACAAGGAGAAGCTCGAGATCTCGCTCGGCATGAAGCAGACGGAGGTCAACCCCTGGGAGCTCGTCGGCCAGAAGTATCCGCCGGGCACGATCATCGAGGGCCGGATCCGCAACCTCGCCAACTACGGCGCGTTCGTCGAGATCGAGCCGGGCATCGACGGCCTGCTCCATGTCTCGGACATCTCATGGACCAAGAAGGTCGCGCATCCGAGCGAGCTCTACAAGAAGGGCGACCTGCTCAAGTGCGTCGTCATCGATGTGGACCAGGAGAAGCAGCGCGTCGGCCTCGGCGTGAAGCAGCTCAACGAGGATCCATGGGTCGAGGCGATCCCGAGCGCGTACCGCCCCGGCATGATCGTGAAGGGCAAGATCACGAAGATCACCAACTTCGGCGTCTTCGTCGAGCTCGAGGAGGGCCTCGAGGGTCTGCTTCACATCAGCGAGCTCTCCGATCAGAAGGTCGAGAATCCGCAGGATGTGGTGAAGCCCGGCCAGGAGGTGGATGTGAAGATCCTCCGCGTCGACACCGACGAGCGCAAGATCGGGCTCAGCCTCAAGCGAGCCCAATGGGGCGCCGGCGCCGTGGGCACCGAGGGCACGCCCGAGCGCGAGGACTTCCCGCGCTCGTCGAAGGCCACGCGCGGCGGCATGGACGAGCACGGGTCGATGGGTTCGGACAAGATCAAGTTCTGAGGCAAGTCCGGTGCGGCGGCGCATCCCCGCCGACGCCGCCGCACCGGTTGCCTGGCGCTCAACAGAGCGCGATGAAGCAGAGCAGCGTCAGCATCGCGTAGCGGCGGTGGTGTCGTCGGAAGCGAATGAGTTGGCCGACGCGATGCATGGCTCTTCGAGTCCTGATCTTGAGTCGAGTCGTGGCCGCGCGTCAGAATGGCTCCGCACGAACGGCACCACAGCATGCCCCGTCCATCAGCGAAGTCCATCATTTCCGTGCTGCTGACCGTCGTCGCGTCGGTCTGCACCGTCGCGGCCGGGAATGTCGAGCCTCCGTCGCTGGAGACTGCGGTGGATGCGTGGCTTCGCGCGCGGGCGTGGGTCGACGCGATGAAGGTACCGGACCAGCCGTTCGTGCCGGTCGTGCCGGCGGCACCGATCGCTTCGCCTCCATCCGGGGCGCCATCCGATGCGCCGATCACGGGAGCGCCCGAGAGCGGTGCGACTCCGCTGCCGCAGGCCGTCGCCGTGGTGCTGCGCCTTCGCGGGCGCGTGGTCGGCACCGGTGCCGCATACGGCACGGCGCCGGGGCTGCTCAACCTCGCGGTGCTCCAGGCGATCGACAAGAGCCGCAACGACGACGCGTTCATGGAGCTCACTCGCGAGGATCGCGATCTCATCGGACCTGACCTCTCGCTCGAATTGGAGCTGGCCTCCGAGGCGCGACCGATCGTCGGGCGCACCGTGGGGCAGGTCGTCGCTCGCATCGAGCCCGCGCTCGAGGCGCTCGCGCTTCGCCGCGGTGATCGATGGACCTGGACGATGCCGTCCATCGTGCAGTCCTCCAATCTTGCCGCGGATGCAGTGCGCACCTGCGCCGTGATGCTCCAGCAGCTTGCCATCGATCCCCGCGAGCTGCCGACGCAGACGCTCCCTGATGGAACGGGCTTCTATGTCGCTCCGACGCGACGGCTGGCGCAGAAGGCGCCCAAGGATGCGCCGTTCGAGGTGATCCGCGGCCACGAGGTGATCCCCTTGACGGCAATCGCCGCAAGTGGCCGCAGCCAGTTCGTGGCGGCGATGGCGCGGCATCTTCGCGCCCAGATCGTGCGCCCCTCGTCGAACGCACCCGCCGAGACGACGCCGCTGAAGTCGCTGGGAATGCGAGGCGACTATCGCCCTCACCTCGACCACTACCGGGAGCTCGCGGCCCCGCCGCAGGATCAGGCGCTCGCGGCGCTGGCCCTTGCCACCGTGCCGCGATTCCGAGGCATTCCCGAGGCCGATGCTCGCGCCTCCGTGGCTGCGGCCGCGGAGCTCATGATCGCGCTGGCTGATGTCAGCGAGATCGAGGAGCCGCCCCAGCAGTCACCGGCCGCCGTGGCACTCGCGCTGCTCGCCGACGACTCGATTGCAAGCTCGGGCATCGAGACGGCGCCGAGGCCGCCGGTCTTCATGGAGTCGCTTCGTTCGATGCTCACCAAGCGACTCGCCGCCGATGCCGCCATGGACCACACCCGGGCGATCGAGCTGGCGGCCGCCGCCACGCTCGAAGCGCGCGGAGCACCGGTGATCGAGAAGACCGCGCTCGACGATCTGATGACCCGCGCATGGTCCGCGCCGGGATCGACCGCACTCGTTGGAATGATCCCGTGGCTGCTCATTGCGGAGCGCGAGCGCTCGTCGCTTGCGGACCCGGTGCATGCGCGGCGCGTGCTCGGCGTGGCCGAACCCGTGCGGCGAGCGCTGCTGGCATCGCAGCTCGGCGTCGGCGGCCCGGAGGAGCCTGCGCCGGATGCCGCGGGCGGCTTCGCGCTCACCGGCGGGCTTCGGCCGATGGCCACAGCGCAGTCTGCTCGACCGACCTGGGCGCTGGCCATGATGCTCGCCGAGCCGTCGCTGACGAGTGATGCGGAGATCCCCGACCTCCTTCGCAGCCAGCTCATGGCCATCCGCTTCCTGCGGCAGCTTGCCGTGGACGAGCGATCGTCCTACGCCTTCCGCGATTCGCAGCGGTGCCTCGGCGGCATCCGGGATGCCCTCTGGGACAGCACCCAGCCGGTGGCAGCCACCGCCACGGCCCTGCTCGCGGTGATCGAATCCGAGGTCGCCCTGAAGGCCGCGACCGCCAGAACACGAGGTTCCTCCGAAACTGGCGGCAACCTTGATGGGGGCCCTCGCGGAGTCAACCCGTAGAATGGCCGATGAATCGGTGGTCGTTCGCCCGAGCTCGAGGAGCCGCCCCATGACCCAGATGGCCTGCATGATCCGACGCAGCACGATCCTTGCTCTCTCCGTGGCCGCACTCCCGTCGATTGCCGTGGGGCAGAATCTCTCCGAGCGCCTCGGTGCCGTCGCCGAGCGGCGAGCGCAGGCGCAGGCCGACAGCGCCGGCAAGCCGCGGCTGCTCGGCGCCCTCCTCTACACCGATCTCTCGATCGACTTCCGCAAGCAGACCGCACGCGAGTGCATCGAGTACTTCAAGCAGGTGCTCGGCGTGCCGGTGGTCGCTCGATTCAACACCGACAGGGACGCCACCAGCGGTATCGATCCCGACCAGGAGATCGAGCTGAACTTCGTCGGTCCGGCGCTCACGGGGCTGGAGCGCATGCTCGAGCTGATGGCCACCGACTCGGGACCGTGCACCTGGCAGCTTCGCGATGGCTTCATTGAGATCGGTCCGAAGGATCGTCTCGTGCGGTCGAAGGAAGTGCGCCTCTACCCAATCCGTGACCTGATCTTCGAGATTCCCTACTTCGACAATGCGCCGGACTTCAATCTCAACGCCGGCATCGAGCAGGGCGGCTCCAGCGGCGGCGGGAGCGGCGGTGGTGGCGGCGGATTCGGCGGCGGCGGTGGTGGCGGCGGTGGTGGTGGCGGCGGCGGCGGCGTGCCCATCGGCGAATCCGGCGATCGGCCGCCTCCGCGCCCGCTCGAGGAGCGCGTCGACGATCTCGTGAACATCATCATCGAGTCCATCGAGCCCGAGTTCTGGCTCCAGGCCGGCGGCGACTGCACCATTCGCTTCTACAACGATGTGCTCATCGTGAAGGCGCCGGACTTCATGCATCGGCAGCTCGGCGGCTATCCGTTCGCCGCGGCATCGAGCCCGCGCGTCGCGGTCGATCGTCCTCGCTATGTCTCCTTCTCCGCACCGCTCTCGGTGATCCAGAATGTGAAGTTCAGGACGGCGCAGACGCAGGGCGCGGCCGGCGGCACGGGCGGCGGACCCGGCGGCGGCTCGGGCGGAGGCGGTGGTGGTCCCGGCGGCAGCGGCGGAGGCGGCGGCGCCCCGTAACGGTCGAAGTCGACGGTCCCTTCCCTCAAGACTCCCGATCGCCTGACTGCGCCTGATTGCGCTGCCGAGCATCGTTCTACGCCTTCTGTAGCATTCCACCGTGGGCACGGAGGACGGCCCCCCGTCTCATCGAAATGTTCGTCGGAGCCTCGGCGCCTGCACGGGCGACGGGGCGACCTACTCATTCATGGTGGGTTCCGGGGAGACCTACTTCGCCGCATTCGTGCTCGCCCTCGGCGCGAGCGACGAGGCGGGCGGCCTCATCAGCTCCATTCCCCTGCTCGTCGGCGCCGTACTGCAACTGACCGCGCCGGCGCTGGCGCGCCGGGCGGGTTCGCCACGACGATGGGTGACCATCTGCGCCGCCGTGCAGGCGCTCGCGTTCGCGCCGCTCATCATCGGAGCGATCAGCGGCGCGATGCCGCTCATGCTGGTGTTCGCCGCGGTCTCGATCTACTGGGCCGCGGCACTGGGCGCCGGTCCGACCTGGAGCACCTGGGTGGCCGCCAGCTTCCCGGCGCGACTTCGCGCACGCTATTTCGCGCTGCGCAATCGACTCTGCCAGATGGCGCAGCTTGCGGGAATCATCGGCGCGGGATTCCTGCTCAGCCACTTCGAGCGCGCGGGAGCGGGTGCAGCCTCCGCTGCAGTCTCGACCGCGACCACCACCGCGGCCGCGGTGGCGGATCCTGCCGCGGCGCCCGGCGACGGAGCCCGCGGACACCTGCTCATCGCCTTCGCGATCATCATGGCGATCGCCGCGATCGCGCGTCTCTCGAGCACGCTCTTCCTGCGCATGCAGGACGACATTCCGGGACTCGTCAGGAGCCATGAACATGTGAGCATCCGTTCGCTGCTTGCGCGCATCCTGGCGAAGCGCGAACTGCGACTGCTCTCGTACATGCTCGTGGCGCAGGTCACGGTGCATGTCAGCGCCCCCTACTTCAATCCGTACATGCTCCGCTCGCTCGAGCTGAGCAAGACCGACTATCTGCTCATGGTGGCCACGCTGTTCGCCTCCAAGAGCCTGACGCTTCCGCTGCACGGGCGCTTCGCGCGGCGCTTCGGCGCACGGAAGCTGCTGATGGTCGCGGGCTTCGGCATCGTGTGGCTCTCGGCGGCATGGGTCATCTCGCCGAGTCTCTGGTACCTGGTGCCGCTGCAGATCGTCAACGGCGCGGTCTGGGGCGCCTGGGAACTCGCGACCTTCCTCCTGATGCTCGAGACCATTCCCGACCGCGAGCGCACGGGCGTCCTCACCGTCTTCAATCTGCTCAACTGTCTTGCCATGGTGGTGGGATCGATCGCCGGCGCACTGCTGCTGCGCTCCATGGATCCGGGGCGCGATGCCTATCTCGTGCTCTTCGTCGTCTCGAGCGGTCTGCGACTGCTGTCGCTGCCGGCGCTGCTGGCGATCGGGCGGGAGCGTCGTCCGCCCTCCCTGGCGATCACCGTGGCGGCCGAGGAAGCGGCGGGCCGGTCGGCGCCCGGCAGCCAGGGTCGCGCGGCGCTGCCGGCGTTCTCGGGTCCCGCCGACGACATTCCCGACGATACTCCTGAAGACGAGCCGCCTCTCGCAGCCGACGGGAGCAGACGCTCATGAGGGAGCGAAGCGTCTGGCGCTGGGTGATGCTCGTGCTGCTGTTCGCACTGGGCCTGCTGCTCGTCGCGAGCCTGCCGAGCGAGGCGCTTGCTCGCTTCTTCGATCATCCGGCCCACCCGTGGCGGCGCGGTCCCGGCGAGCTGTCTCGCTCGCTGGAAGGCGCGCGCTGGCTGCGATTCGCGGCGATCGCGACGGCGGTGGGATGGGTGGCCGGTGCCATGCTGCTCGCGCGGCTGCGCAGCGATCAGGATCGTCCCGCGCGACCGTCGATCCCCTTCCGCGAACTGCTCGCGCTCGCCGGCATCGTGGTGGTGGCGATGCTCGTCCGCATGCCCTTCCTGGTTCACAGTCTCTGGTTCGACGAGATCGCGTCGATCGGCGACTTCGTGAAGTACGGACCCGGGCCGATCCTCGGCGCGTGGTTCACGCCAAGCAATCATGTGCTCCAGTCGCTGCTCTCATGGGTCAGCGCGACCGCGTTCGACGCGAGCGAGCCGATGATCCGGCTCCCGTCGCTGCTGGCCGGCCTCTTCACGGTTGCCGTGGTGTACGCGCTGGGACGGCGCGTCGGGGGCGCATCGCTTGCGCTGGTCGCGGCGGGCGTGATGGCGCTCATGCCGGTGGCGGTGCTCGAGTCGACGGAGGCGCGCGGCTACGCCCTCGCGATGCTCTTCGCCGCCGTCGGCGCCTGGGCATTCGTCCGCGGCGCGCAGGACGGTGAACCGTGGACATGGGCCGTCATGGCGGCGGCGGGCGCCCTCGCGACCTGGAGCCACCTCGTGGCGAGCCTTGCCACGATCGGCTTCGCGGTCGTGGCGCTGGTGGATTGGACGAGGTCTCGTGGGAACGCGGATCGGCGGCGTCGCGCTCAATCCGCGATCGTCGGCACCTGCATGGCAGGCATGCTCGCGCTCACGATGCTTGCGCCGCTGCTTCCGGATGTGATCGAGGGCCGTGCGCAGTTCCGCTCCGTGGAGGGAAGCACGCCGACGCTCGCGTCGGCGGAGGGGCTGCGCTTCGCGCTCATGCTCGGCGGCACCTGGGCCGTGGCGCTGCCCCCCCTGCTCGCGGCGCTTCCCGGGGTCGTGCTCTTCGTCGTCGGCCTTGCCATGGGATGGCGCGCGAGGCCCGCGCGCCTGGCGCTGGCGGCCTCGCTCGCGGGATTGCCGCTGCTCCTGCTGATCGCGGGCGTCGGCGGAAGCTGGGCGTACGCACGCTTCGCGTCGTTCACCATGCCGGGCGCGGCGATCGCAATCGGTATGGGAATCGTGACCGCCGCGAGACTTCACCCGCGCGCGGCGCTGGTCGCCGCCGCCATGCTCGCCGCCTCCTTCGCATGCGAGCTGGCCCTGGCGCCGCCGCGCCAGCCGATTCGCGACGCGGTCCTTGCGATGGACGAGCGAGCCGCGCCGGACGACCTCGTCGTCGACCTCGGAATCCGCGGCAATGTCAGCTCCTTCTATGCGCACCCGGATCGCCTGATCGCGCCGAGCGGCACGATGGGCGCGGAGCTCGAGGCGCGGCTGGCTCTTCCGCGCGTGCGCTGGGTGGTGATGACCTATCCGCGGCGGCTTCCTCCGGAGCGCCGCGCTGCACTCGAAGCGCATGGATTCCGGCGCATCGGTGCGTGGCCCGGTTGGATCGACTGGGGCGAGGGCGGCGTCGAGCTCTGGGCACGCGACCGTGGCGCGGCCGCACGGCCGTCGTGACCTCGCGGCCGCCGCGTCCATTCGCGGCCTCGCGCGCAATGCTCACGCGTCGGCCATCAGCGGCGGAAGCTCGCGACCCCTGAACTCGAACGACAGCTCGACGAAGAAAGTCGAGCCCTTGCCGGGCTCGCTCGCAAGTCCCACGGTGGCGTTGAGCATCTGGGCGAGCTCGCGGCAGATCGCAAGGCCCAGGCCGGTGCCCGAATGCTCGCGCGTGGCGCTCGCGTCGACCTGGCGGAACTTCTCGAAGATCGTGTCCTGCATGTCGAAGGGAATGCCGGGTCCGCGATCCTGCACCTCCACGCGCACGCCCGCCGCGCCATCCGAGCGTGCCACGCGCTCCGCGGCGATGGTCACCTCCGCACCCTCCGGCGAGAACTTGATGGCGTTGGAGAGGAAGTTGTAGAGGACCTGCTGGAGCTTGCCCGGATCCGTCTCCACCGTCGGCAGGCCCGGGGGCACTCGCGCCGCGATCTCGATGCGCCGCGCCGCGGCCTGCGGTCGCATGATCGTGACGATGCCCTCGACCAGATCCGGAACGCTCGTCGGTTCGATCGCGACCTCCATGCGACCGGCCTCGATCTTCGCCATGCTGAGCAGCTCGTTGATCATGTCCAGCAGCGATCGACCGCTGGAGAGGATGTTGCCGATGTATCGGCGCCGCTTGGGATCGGCGCCCGGGTCGGTGCGCGCCAGTTCGTCGAGCAGCTCGGCGAACCCGATGATCGAGTTGAGCGGCGTGCGCAGCTCATGGCTGACATTCGCCAGGAACTCGCTCTTGAGGCGATTCGATTCGTAGAGACCGACATTGGCCTCGGAGAGCTCGTTCAGCTTGAGGTCCAGGCTCTCGTTGATCGCGCGAAGCTGCCGCTGCGCCTGCTCGAACTGGTCGAGCATGGCGTTGAAGGACTCGCTCAGGCGCTGGAACTCGTCGGCGCTGCGAATGGCGCTGCGGGCGCCGACCTCGCCGCGACGCACCTTCTCGACCGTGTCCCGCAGACGGCGCACCGGGCGCAGGAGGTCGCGACGCACGAGCAGCACATAGATCGCCGTGAGGGCGATCACCGCAAGTCCCCCGCTCGTGAGGAACCAGATTCGCTTCGCGCGGACGAGTGCCTCGCCTTCGATCATCGGTCGATCGAGCACGATGATCGCCTCCACCGGGTCATCCGGCGTCGTCGGAAGCGATGGCGGCCGAAGATCCGCGGGGCGCCCCTCCTGGAGTGACAGGAGCGCGCTGCGCCGCACGGCGCGGAACGATCGCTCGATGGGCTTGCCGTCCACTTCCTTCTCGACGATCAGTTCGAAGGACTCCCCCTCGCGGCGGAACTGCGCCAGGGCCTCCGCCAGCGCACTGCCCCCGGACTCGACGGCATCGGCCAGAACGAGCCGCAGCGGCGTGTCCGACTTGCCGCCGGACTCTCCGAACGCCCGCACCTTCTCGCGGAACTCGCTTCGGCGCGTCTCGCGGCCGATCTGCTCCGCCGCGATCCACGGCACCGCCATGGCCCCCGCCACGATACCGATCGACGCGATCGCGAAGACGACGACCGTTCGATTCACCAGCGAGATGCGTCGCGCCACGACGCGGAGGATAGCGGCGCGGAAGGCGGTGGAGCCTGACGGCTCGCACGGTTGATCAACCGCGCGCGGGTGCGGCCGTCATAGGATCCCCGCCATGCACCGCCCCGGCAGCGACCCACTTGATATGCAGCCGAGCGACTTCCTCTGCGACTTCTGCGAGCAGGCGTGGAGCGAGTCGACGCCTTTCGTCGAAGGGCATCACGGAAGCTGCATCTGCGGGCGGTGCCTCACGGTGGCCGTTGTGTCGCTGCGCAATGCCGCGACGGAGCGCGCGTTCGAGTCAGCGAGCGCCGCATCTCCGGCTGCAGCGACATCAACGCTCGCCCCGTGCACCATGTGTCTGGAGCCGCGTGATGAGCCGCATTGGCCCAGTCCGAAACGCGAGGCCCGCATCTGCGCCCGCTGCATTGATCAGGCCGTGCGCGTGCTTTCGAAGGATCGATCCTCGGGCTGGTCGCCGCCATCGTGACTCGCGTCCGTGGCGCCATGGGCGCAGCGCATCGGCTCCGGCAGCCGCTTCGCGGCGCCGCGCGTGCAGCGCGTCGGCTGGGGCAGCCCTTCTCGCCTCGAACACTCGGTCGGGATGCGCAGCGCGTCGGCTTCCGGCAGCCCTTCTCGCCTCAAGCACTCGGACGGCACGCGGCTCGCCGACTCGCCGCGATGCCGTCCTCAACTCGGCGAGGAAGGGCAGCCGGAAGCCGACGCGCGATCAGTGGATCGTCCAGGCGCCCAGCAGTGTGCCGAGGTCGTGACCGTCGACGATGCCGTCGCCGTTGAAGTCGCAACGAGCATCGAAGTCCGGTGCGCCCCATGACGCGAGCAGCACGCCCAGGTCACTTCCGTTCACCGCGCAATCACCGTTCAGGTCCATCGGTGACGACCAAGTCGGCGACCAGAGTCGTGGCCCGCCGCCACCGAGGAGTTGACCTGCCTCATTGATTGCAGCAATCGAACCAACATTGGGCGACCCCGGAGTGGTCAGCGAGTTGAGGTTGTAGACGCTGCCGTCGATCCAGATCACTCTGAGATTCGGCACTCCGGGCCCACCGCACTCGCCCACGATGATCCCCGAATCGTTGATTCGTACCGCGGCACCCGCGGTGTAGCCCGGCGGCATCGCGAGCTCGATCGGCTTATTCCCGATCCAGAGCGTTGGAGTCTGGACGGACGGCAGTGGAAAGAGATAGATCTTCGAGTAGCCGACGACATGCCCGAAGCTGTTCACACCGCGTGCGATCGAGATGGGATGACCCGGCAGTGGCTCCAGTAGGGTCAGTTCGCCCTCGCGCCAAAGGAACGCGCGCGCATTCACATTCTCGTTGCCGAGGGTGCCCGTCACATGCCCCGAGTCAGCAACACGCCATGCATGGCCCCCGCCAAGACCCGCGTCCGGCAGGATCGTCATCTCGCCGTCGTGATACACATAGGGGAATGCACTCGTGATACCCACGATTGCGCCGTCGTCGTTGATGTCGTACGCGGGACTGTTGGGGAATCCAGTCAGCGGCGGAATCGTCTCGACGGAGCCGTCCGGCCACCATATGACGCCTTGCTGATACTGATCGCTCGCGCCGACATACTTGAAGCCGACGACGACGCCGGAGTTGTTCACCGCGGTCGCCTGCGCGCCGCCTGAGCTTGCGCCCGCCGGCATCGGCAGCACCTGCGGCATGCCGCCGGGAGGGCAGTACACGGGGAAGTTCGTCTCGGTCGTGCAGCCGAGTCGATACCCGCACCAGGCGCCAAGATCGTTGAGTCCGATTCCGGTGTACACGGTGAAGAACGGACCGCCGCACGGAAACGGCGACCATCCGTGGCTCTCGTACTGGCATTGCGAGCGCGCCGATGCGCTCAGTGCAAGCGCGATCACGATGGCCATGAGCGCGCCGCGATGCCCGCCGTTACTCGCGGCAAGCGCGCATTGAGGCTCGCCGACGCCCTCGCGGCGAGCGCTTTGATTCATGGGAGCTTCTTGATCATGCTCGTTCGTTCTCATCATGCACACTCCACAGCGAAGCAACGCGCGGGCCGGTCTGGGGCACCGGCCCGCGCGTGATCGCCTCAGTTCCCGAACAGCCCTTCAAGCAGGGCACTCATCGTCTGGAAGTCAAGCCCGGAGAGCCATTCGACGAACTCTTCCACGCTCTCGAACCCGAACGCCTCCGCCGCATCCTGCGGGGTGATGCCCTCAGAGGTGCTCCCGCCCCCTGACATCATCGAACTCTCGCCCGGCGGGCACTCGCCCCAGTATCCGAGCAGTTCGCCCAGGTCGTCACCATCCACGATCCCGTCGCAGTCGAAGTCCGCGATGCTGTAGCCGCCGCCGGTCCCCCACAATCCAAGCAGCGTGCCCATGTCGTCGCCGTCGACCACGCCATCCTCGTTCAGATCCGCAACGCAGGTCGCGGTTCCGAACTCGTACGCCCCCATGTCCACATGACAGTGCACCACGCGGGCACGCTCCTCGTCGATCGCCGTGAGCGCGAGCGGCAGCGCCTCACCCGTCGTCACCGTGTCCTCGTCCACATCCGTCACATCATCCGGAAGCAGCGTGTTCT
>Ga0268299_1000917_pt1 | contig 69541 bp, 50 predicted proteins | sample NOBtaG_FD_193484 | JGI IMG/M metagenome (GOLD analysis project Ga0268299, IMG submission 193484) | Activated sludge microbial communities from bioreactor in Nijmegen, Gelderland, Netherland - NOB reactor | ecosystem: Engineered > Bioreactor > Aerobic > Activated sludge | place: Netherlands... | reverse complement strand
GGGGTTTCACCCCCAAACCCCCACCAGGGGCTCTGCCCCTGGACCCCGGCTTCTTCCCCTCCCCGGTGCGCAGCCGAAGCTGCGCAGGAGGGTGAAGATTTGACACTGGCTCTCATAGTAACTGGTACATGATTTGGGGGCAGGTCAGATGGGCTGATTGCGCGGGTACGCGCGAAACTCAATCGCACACCGGCGCGGCATTTCGAAGGTTGACAGTAAACGTCTCGTGTCGTCGGCGCCCAAGCAATTGATATTGGAAATGCCCTAATTGAAGTTGGAGCCCTCACTTTGCGTCCATACAGCACTTCTTGTATTTTTTCCCGGAACCGCAGGGACAGGATTCGTTGCGGCCGACTTTGGCTCCGAGCGACTGCATACCTGGATCGATCAGGAGGCGCGGCGATGGATCGCTCGTCAGAACGCCAATCCGCCCAACCCCGCCAGGTTGGAATTCCCCGGGCGACGGGCCGGGGACCGCGTCGCCATAAGGAATGATCGATGGATCGGCGGGCTTTGGGTGCGCCTGCTCCAACCGGTCCCATTCTTCGTGGCGTCCCTGTCGACTTAGCAACGGCCGAACGCGTTCAGCAACGCCCTCCCAGTCGTAGGGTGATCTAGCCGATTTCAAGGCCTTCGTATATAATTGCATCGCTTGGTCGAAATTGCCGAGATCCCGGTGAACATCCCCCGACTGAATTTGAATCCAAACGCTATGAGGCCAACGGGCCTTGTTGATCCGTACCTGCTCCACGGCCTCGTCGAACTGGTCCGCCTGGACGAGCGTCTGTGCCAGGTCCGCCCACAGACATTCGGCAAAAACGGTCTCGCTCATCACTTCCGCGATTCGCCGTACCATTCGCAGATTGTTCCTTCCAAAATCAAGTGCGATGTCTATAAGCCATTCGCCGAAATTATACGTCGAACAATTGAGCACCTCCTCAAAGGCGGCTTCGCGTTTGTCTGGATTGAAAGTTTCCAGATAATTCACGAGGACGGACGCTGCTTCCATGTGATCCCGTCCGTCCGTCGCATTACGATAGTCGTCAATGTCGGCAGCCGGCCGCCCGATCACCGATTCAATGCGGCTCGCGACGATCTCCGGGCAGAGCAGGTGCGGCGTCAGGCGCTTCCACAACTCCTCGCAGGCCAGAAATGGAAAATCATCCCAGGGCGTCTTGTCGTCGATGACGACCCCCTTGCGCCACTGTTCTTCGAGCACAAGCGTCCGCCCGGCGGCCCTCGCCTGTTGCTCGAAGCGATCATGACCGGTGTCAATTCCGAAGGCCTTGAGTTGATCGAAGATTGCATCCGTTGACCAGTCGCCCAGGCCATCGTAGCGCCAGCCAAATCCCTCCTTGCGAACCATTTCGACGCTCGCGAGGAGCTTCTTATCGCTGCCCTCGAGCAGCGCGTCCTTGATGACCCGATACACCTGGCGATGATTGTGGATCATGGGCGATCACTCCATTGCCAACGCCTCTCGATTCGCGCAGCGATGACGCGATAATATTACTGGGCCGGAATGGGCTCACGCAGAATAGGACCCTTCCGCAACTTGAATTGTATTGAAAGGCAATCGAATGTGCGCCAAGCCAATGACCCGGGTTTCCACGGTTCATTTGGCGAGGCCGAAGCGACATTATGCCGACGATCATCAGTCGCCCAGAATCGTCTCTTTCACGACTTCTTCGATCGTGGTGATTCCGTCGTAGATGGCCAGCAAGCCGGCCTCGCGCAGGGTGCGCATGCCGGCGCGACGGGACGCTTCGGCCAGGATCGACGTCGACGCGTGCTTCATGACCAGATCGCGGAGTTCGTCATTGAAGAGCATGATTTCGTACAGGCCCATTCGACCGCGATATCCGGTGCCGTTGCAGTTGTCGCAACCGCCGCCGTAGTAGAACTGCCGGCCCTCCACATCCTCCGAACGGAGTTGCAACTCCATCAGCATCTCTTCGGACGGGGTGAACGGCGTCTTGCACTTCTTGCAGATGCGCCGCACAAGTCGCTGCGCGATGACTGCTTCGAACGTCGCCGTGATCAAGAATGGCTCGACGCCGAGATCCAGCAAGCGGGCGACGGCCGACGGCGCGTCGTTGGTGTGAAGCGTACTGAACACCAAGTGACCGGTCAGCGAGGCCTGAATGGCGATCTGCGCGGTTTCAAGGTCGCGAATTTCACCGACGAGGATGATGTCCGGATCCTGGCGCAGGAAACTGCGCAGACATCGTGCGAAGGTGAAGCCGTAATCGGGATTGACCTGGCACTGGATGATGCCGTCGATGTCATATTCCACCGGGTCCTCGGCGGTGAGGATCTTCACGTCGACGGTGTTCAATGTGTTAAGCGCGGCGTAGAGCGTGGTGGTCTTGCCGGAGCCGGTCGGGCCGGTGTTGATGACGATGCCGTGCGGACGGTCGATGACCTGCTTGAAGGTGCGCATGTCGTCGTCGCGCAGGCCGAGTTTATCGATGTCGAGGCTGACGTTGCCGCGGTCCAGCACGCGAAGCACGACCGACTCGCCGAACATGGTCGGGAGCACGGCGACGCGCAGGTCGATCGGGTTGTTTCCGACGGTCAGACTGATGCGGCCGTCCTGCGGCAGGCGGCGTTCGGCGATGTCCAGTTTGGACATGACCTTGATGCGGCTGGCGATGGCCATGGCCAGAAAGCGCGGCGGCGGCATCATGTCGTAGAGCACGCCGTCAATGCGGTAGCGCAATTTGTATTCATCTTCAAATGGCTCAAAGTGAATATCGCTGGCGTGATCGCGAATGGCGGTCAGCAACACGAGGTTGAGCAGCCGCTTGACCGGCGCCAGTTCGGTCAGTTCCTTCATCTCGTCGAGATCGATCGACTCGCCACGACCCTCGAACTTGGCCAGGTTTTCGTCGTTGGCCATGTCGTTGATGAGGTCGTTGATGGATTCGCCGCTGCCCTCCGGGTAGTAACGCGCGAGTGCGGCCGTGATGTGATCTTCGGTGGCGATCATCGGCTTGACGTTGAAGCCGAGCAATTTGCGCAGATCGTCCGTCGCCTGAAAATTGTCCGGGCTGGACATGACCACGCTGAGCGTGTTGCTGGCCGCGTCAAACTCGACCGGAATGATCCGGTAGGTGTTGGCCATCTGGTTGGGCACGAGTTTGATGACCTCGTCGCGGATGTCGACCTGGTCCAGTGCGACGGGGTCCATGCCGATCTGGGCAGCCAGCGCGAACTGCAGGTCGGAGTCGTCAATGTGGCCCAGGTCGATGAGGATCTGCCCGATGGGGCCGCGCTTGGACTTCTGAATGGCGAGGGCCTCGTGGACCTTGGCGCGATCCAGTTTGCCCATTTTGATCAGAATGCGACCCAGCGGCCGGCCCTTGTAATGGCCGCCGCCCGGGGCGGAGGATGAAGGTGCAACTGCGGACATGGCGACTCCCGTCTCCAGCAAACCCGATCCGTGGGTAAATTATTTATCCTTGTCCTTGTCTTTTTCTTTGTCCTTGTCCTTCTCGTCCTCGGGCATGGCCCCGCCGCCGAGGGAGGACGCCGCGTCGCCGGCCTCATGCAGTTTGCCGATCTTCTCGAGTTTTTCCTGCAGGTCGCCGGGATGGCGGGCCTTGTCGAGCATTTCGTCGGCGGCCACCTGGCCCGACTCGTAAAGTTTCCACAAGTGCTCGTCGAGCAACTGCATGCCGTACTTCTTTCCGGTCTGAATGGCCGAATCGATGCGGAAGGTCTTGTTTTCGCGAATCAGGTTGGCGATGGCGGGCGTAACCACGAGGAATTCATACGCAGCGCACATGCCCGAGGGTATGCGAGGCATCAGGCATTGCGAAAGAATGGCAATCAGCGTGGTCGATAGCTGAACGCGAATCTGCTCCTGCTGCTCGTGCGGGAAGGCGTCGATGATTCGGTTGACGGTTCCCTGGCAACCGGTGGTGTGCAGGGTGGAATAGACCAAGTGGCCGGTCTCGGCGGCCATGATGGCGCCCTGAATCGTCTCCAGGTCGCGCATTTCGCCGACCAGAATCACGTCCGGATCGCTTCGCAGCACGCGGCGCAGGGCCTCGGCAAAACTGGGCACGTCGTTGCCGACTTCGCGCTGGTTGATCAGGCTCTTCTTGTGAATGTGGTAGTACTCGATCGGGTCTTCGATCGTCACGATGTGGCGGTCGATCTCGTTGTTGATGTAGTTCAACATCGACGCCAGCGTGGTGGTCTTGCCGGAACCGGTCGGGCCGGTCACCAGGAACAGTCCGCGCGGCCTGCGGCACAGGGCGCGAATGATCTTGGGAAGACCGATGTCGTCAAACGACAGGAAGCGGCTGGGAATGAGCCGCAGCACGATCGATATGTTGCCCTTCTGCCGGAAGACCGACACGCGAAACCGGCCGGCATCGCCAAAGGCAAAGCCGAAGTCGGTGCCGCCTTCTTCCTGAAGTTCCTGCTGATTACGATCCGGCGTAATGGACTTCATCAGGGCCACGCAATCCTCCGGCTCCAGCACCTTCGTCTCCAACTGGCGAAGGCGGCCGTGCAGGCGCAGCACCGGCGGGCGGCCGACGGAAATGTGAATGTCGGAAGCCCCGCGCTTGATGCAGGTTTCGAGCAATCGATCGATGTGAATCGTGGCCATGGCGTTTCCTGATACCCGATTGTGGTCAGCGGCTGAAAATCAGCCGCAAATCGAGCGACATCTTACCCTCATGCTGGAAGATTGAGGCGGCAAATCGGGCCTGGTCGCCAAACGCGAACTCAAACTCCGTCCCCCCCTCCTGGTTGATGGCCGCCAGATGCGACCCCGGAGTGATCGTTCGGATCATCGTTTCCACGTCGGCCCCGTCCAGTCGCTGTGCAGACAGGTCCTGCAGGGCACCGTCAATAAACGCCTGCGGCGGTTGACCGGCGTAAAGGAACAGGTCCTCCGCCCTGCGCTCCACGCACATCGACAGCAATCGATCGATCTGAATGGTCACCATGGTCAAATTCCCAGCGGTTCATGCACCGCACACTGTCACTCAACTCGCGGCCAGCGCCGAGTCCTGCACCATTTCCGCTTGGGCGATCTTGGACACCTCTTCCAGCGTGGTCATGCCCATGAGCACCTTGCGCTGGCCGTCCTGTAGCAGGCTCAGCATGCCGCTGGCCTTGGCTGCCTTGCGAATCTGCGAGATCGGGGCCAGGTTGAAGGCCAGTTCGCGCAGTTCGCTGTTCATGATCATCATTTCGAAAAGGCCCTTGCGGCCGCGGAAGCCGGTGTTGTTGCAGGCCGCGCAGCCCTTGCCCTTGTAGAACTTGGCGCCGACCATTTGTTCCGGGCGAAAGTCGCAAATCCGCAGCAACTTGGGATCGGGGTTGTCGTCGATGGTCTTGCATTCCTTGCAGATAATGCGCACGAGGCGCTGGGCCATGATGGCCTGAATGCTGCTGGCCACCAGGAAGGGTTTGATACCCATGTCGATCAATCGGGTGATGGCGCTGGGGGCATCGTTGGTGTGAAGCGTGCTGAACACCAAGTGACCCGTGAGCGCCGCCTGAATGGCAATTTCGCCTACTTGAAGGTCTCGAATTTCACCGACCAGGATGATGTTCGGCGCCTGGCGAAGCATCGATCGAAGAATCTTGTCGAATCCGAGGCCGATCTCCTCGCGGACCTGGCATTGGTTGATGCCGGGGAACATGTACTCCACCGGATCCTCGGCCGTGATGATCTTCTTGTCGGGCCGATTCAACTCGGCCAGCGCGGCGTACAGACTCGTCGTCTTGCCCGATCCGGTCGGGCCGGTCACCAGGAAAATGCCGTTGGGCCGCTTGATGACCTTGAGAAACCGCTCGTAGTCGTCCTGCGCGAAGCCCAGGGCCTGAATGCCGATGCTGACGTTGTCGGGGCGCAAGATACGAAGCACGATCGATTCGCCATGCACACCCGGCAGGGAACTGACGCGGAAGTCGATCATGGTGCCGCCGACCGGCAACTTGATGCGGCCGTCCTGCGGCAGTCGCTTTTCGGCGATGTCGATGCCGGCCATGATTTTGATACGCGTCGTCACGGCGGCCTGAAGTCGCTTGGGCACCGGCTCGCGATCGGCGCAGACGCCGTCAATTCTGTACCGAACGCGCACGCGATCGGCCATCGGCTCGACGTGAATGTCGCTGGCCCGCGTACGAACCGCCTCGGAGATCATCATGTTGATGAGGCGAATGATGGGGGCTTCGGCATCCAGATCGGCCGCGGCCCGGCGCTTGGCATCCCGCCCGTCGGTGTCGAGCGAGGCATCGACCGAGGCGTCCATGCTCTTGGAGAGTTCGTCGAGCGACTTCTCGGGGCCTTCGAGGTACTTCTCGATGAAATGCTTGATCTTGGACTTGGGCGCGAGACACGGCTCAACGTCCTTGATGCCCACGCGAAAGCGAATCAAGTCAATCGTATCCAAATCATGCGGATCGTAGATGCAGACCTTGAGCCGGCCGTTTTCGGTGGAGATCGGCAGGATCAGGTGTCGCTTGATCAATTCTTCGGGAATCAGGGCCAGGGCATCGGGCTGAATCAGGCCCTTGGTGACTTCGACGTACTCCATGCCATGCTGGCTGGCCAGGGCCTTGCACACATCGTCTTCAGAGACCAGTTCCAATTCAATCAGGGCATCACCGATGCGCTTGCCGCTGCCGCGGGTGGTCTCAAAGGCACGATCGGCGTTCTCCTGGGTCACCAGGTTCCACGATTGAAGTATCTCACCCAGTCGTTGACGTTTTCGCGCCATCACTTCACCTTCGCGGGGATTTGATTGCCGCGGGGCAATCACACTGTTTGCAGGCATGTTTGCGGACAGCGCCGGCCCGGGGCATGAGGGCCGCGGCGCAGCCAGAACCGCACAACATCGTATGCGGGGCATGGGCCGTATTCAATGCACTGAATCCGGGCCTGCCGCGATGTTTTGCACACAACCCGGTGATACTGGGACGATGATGTGGTCAGGCCAGCGACGCCCGCGTATCCAGCGACAGGTCCGCGACGCGGCCGGCCGTCAGCAGATGAAAGCCCAACGCCGCGATCATGGCCGCATTATCCGTGCAGTAGGCCGGCGCGGTTTGGTGAAACGCGTATTTTCGGTCCGCACAGGCCGTCGCCAGCCGCGTGCGCAGCAGTCCGTTTGCGGCCACGCCTCCGCCGATCACCACCGATTTCAGACCGCTCGCCTCCGTCGCCAACAGGGTCTTTCGGACCAGGACGTCGACCACCGCGGCATTGAAGGACGCACAGATATCGTCGATATCGGCGGGCGAGAGCCGCTCCAGGCCCCCGGTTGTTCGCCCGGACCCGTGCACATGGTACATGACAGCCGTCTTCAATCCGCTGAATGAGAAATCCAGCGATCCGGGGGCCAACAGGGTCCGCGGAAGGGCTACCGCGTCCGGACGGCCATTGCGTCCGCGCCGATCGACGATCGGACCGCCGGGGTATCCCAGTTGAAGGATGTTGGCGACCTTGTCGAAGGCCTCGCCGGCCGCATCGTCGATCGTCGCGCCGAGGAGCCGAATGTCACAGCAGTCGTTTACGCGGTACAGCGACGTGTGTCCACCGGAAACGACCAATGCGATCGCCGGCCAGGGCGAGGCCGGGGCATCGATGGCGGCGCTCGTTGCGTGTGCCTCGATGTGATTCACGCCAACCAACGGCTTGTCCCATGCCCAGGCCAGCGTCTTCGCGGCTGTCACACCCACAAGCAGAGAGCCGATCAGGCCCGGATGAGATGTCACAGCGATGGCGTCGATGGCATCATGCGTGCAACCGGCCGCGCTGAACGCCTCGCGCACCAGGACGTCCAGGCACTCAATGTGCGCGCGGGCCGCGATCTCGGGCACGACGCCGGCGTACTTGCGATGCAGTTCGTGCTGAGTGGCAATGAGGTTGGCAAGCACCGATCGACCGTCGTCGACGATCGCGACGGCCGTCTCGTCACAGGACGTCTCGATGCCCAGGATGCGCGTCACGGTCGCCCCACCGTTACTGCGTCCGCGTCAGCCTCTGCCGGACGCGTCGCGGGGTCAAGCGATTTTCGCAGGATGGCGACCGCCCGCTCAAGCACGGGGTCCACCTTCAGGAGGCGCAGCGCCGCGGCGCCGCGAACATCCTCGTCGTCAACCTTGGCCGTGCTCGTTGCGCTTCCGGGTTGGCTGGTCGCAGGCGTGGCCGGATCGCGCCCGATTTCGCGCCAAGCCTCGAACCAGGCGCGTCGTTGCGCCTCAGACATGACAACCGGGTAATCCGGCTTGACGCCCCAGGTGCCGGTCGCTTCGGTCTCGGGCGTGCGCTGGATGCACTCGCCGCGCGGCAGGTAGTAATGGGCAGTCGTCAATTTTATGCCGCCGCCGTGGTCCAGCCGGACGACTTCCTGCACGCAACCCTTGCCGTAGGAGCGCTCGCCGACGATGGACGCCCGGCGGTTGTCGCGCAGCGCCCCGGCGACGATCTCGGCGGCGCTGGCCGTCGAACCGTCGATCAGGATGACCACTTTGACGTTGGGATAATCGCCCTCGCGCGACGCAAACCACTCCCGCCCATCGGTCCGGCGGCCGCGGGTCTCGAAGATGCGGCCCTCGGACAGAAAGCGGTCTGCCAGATCGCGCGCCGGATCCAGCAATCCGCCGGTATTCTGACGCAAGTCGAGAATAAGGCCGCGAAAACCGTCGCGCTCCAACTGTTCGATCGCCGCATCCACCTTGGCCACGACGTTTGCAGTGAACTTTGTCAATCGGACATAGCCGATTCGCGCGGACTCATCGAGCATGTACCGCCAGCCGCCTTTGGCCGAACGCGCAAACCCGCGGACCACGTCCGCCTCTATGAGCGCGCGCCGAATGCTCACCTCGCGCGGCGGCTGACCGGGCGTCCGCACGGTGAGCGTGACGATCGTGTCGGGCGGGCCATTCAGCATGTTGTTGACGATTTCCTCGAGCGGCAGATCGCGCGTGGGTTGGCCGTCAATGTGCGTCACGAGATCACCCGATTGCAGACCGGCCTCGACCGCCGGAGACTCCGGCTCGCGGCTCAGCACTTCGAGGCCCTGCTGGGTGATCCAGACGTCGATGCCGATGCCGCCGAAGACGCCCTCGGCCCGCTTTTGGAAGCGGGCATATTCGCGCGGATTCAAATAGACCGCATAGGGATCGCGCAATTGCGCGATCATCGCCCGAATGCCGGCGTCAACCGAACTGGTGACCAGTTGGTCATCGCTGACTTCCATGACCGATCGCTTGTGGATCTGGGCTCGAACGTCGACCAGCGGTCCAAATGCCTGAAACAGGGCGTCGCGCCGGGCGATGGTCTGCGGCAACTGCCACATCAACAGCGCGATCATGACGATCACAAGAACCCAGGCGAGATTGCGTTTGGGCATGGCGGCGTCCGTTCGCGTCGCGCGACGTCAGTCGAAACGCGCATTCGCGGGTGCTTTAGATTCTTGTAGCAGCGGGTGGGAACGTCAAGCGGTGCGCCCACACCCGGGCGGCGCACAATCGGAGGGTTGCCGCCGCCGCACGAAGCCCGCCGGCGTCATTGCGGGGGTTCGGGCTGGGTCTGCATCGTGACGATGGGATCAGTCATGGGGGCAATGGGCGTGAAAATGGCCGCCGAACTCCTGGTCGTGGCTTCCTCGCCCCGGGCCTTGGTCTTCGCCTCGCGCAGCCATTTGGCGAATTGCACATCACCGGGAACCGGATTCACCGTCATCCGCCCGGCTTCACGGCCGTCCGGGGAGCACAGCACGCACACCTGCGCGCTGTTGACGCGATATCTATCTTTGTAGTTACCGCTCCACTTCCATTCGAGTTCGACGTTGACCGTGTCGGTCAGTTCCTTCCTCACGGCGGCGCTGTCCAGCACGTTCTTCTTCATGTTTCGGTGCGCGGCGGAATCCCAGTCCTTGAAGTAGTACAGGATCGGGCGCTTCTTCTCCGCGGCGAGGCGCTCGCCGAAGCCCGGATCCAGATACCAACTCGGCCCGCCGCATCCGCTGGCCAGACCGACCGCCCACAGGCCCGCGAAACCGACAAGTACCCGTCGTACAAACCCTTTGCTACCTCGGCATCCTTCCATGAATCGCCTTCTCTTGAAATCAGTCTTGATCCCGGGCCACTTCAACAGTATCGGCCTAATGCGTCCTGCCGTCACGGCGACCGCCGGATCGATTGTTTGAACCGCCCCTGGGACGCCGCTGGCCGCGATCAGAGCCGCCTCCGCCACGACCGCCCCGCCAACCGTTGCGGTGGTTTCCGCGACCGCCCTGCCCCGGGCCTCCGGACTGGTTCTGCGGCCGGGCCGGCATCGCACCGGCACGCTCGGGTTCGGGCATCGGCACTTCACGGCCGCGCCGGTCGGTGCAGGCCAACTCGACCTGATCCACGTGGAATGCCTCATCGCCATGAATGCGAATGGACTGGGCGGCGCCGCGCTCCAAATCGGTCAACTGGTGTCGCTTGCGGTTGAGCAGATCGTTGGCGACGGCCGTCGATACGCGCACGTCCACGCTGGCCACGTTCTCCCGCTGGCTCGCCATGCGAATTCGCCGCATGACGTCCAGCGCCACCGACTCGGTCGACTTCATCCGCCCGGTTCCCGCGCAGCGCGGGCACTCGCGGAATACGCTCTTGAGCAGACTGGGCCGCTGCCGCTGGCGGGTCATTTCGATGATGCCGAATCGCGACATCTTGAGCACCTTTGCCCGTTCCTTGTGCGACTTGAGCGCGTCGCGCAGGCGGTTTTCGATGTCGCGGCAGTGCCGCTCGCTCAGCATGTCGATCATGTCGCAGATGATGAGCCCGCCCAGGTCGCGCAGCCGGAGTTGCCGGGCGATCTCGTCGACGGCCTCACAGTTGACGCGATAGGCCGTCTCCTCCGCGTTGTCGGGAATGCGGAATTTGCCGGAATTGACGTCAATTGCCACCAGGGCCTCGGTGGATTCAATCACCAGCGAGCCGCCGCAGGGCAGATCGACGCGCTTTGAGTGCAGTTTGTCAATTTCTGCCTCGATGCCGTAGCGATAGAACAGCGGCTCGGCATCGTTGTATTCCGCCACCAGTCCGCCGGCCCGCGGGCTGGCGATCGACAGAAACTCCCGCACCTTCTCCGCGACAACCGGGTTGTCGACGATCACCTGCTCCACGGTCGAGTCATACACGTCGCGAATGGTGCGAATCACCAGGTCCGACTCGCGATACAGTTCGGTCGGCGCTTCGATCTTGTCCAGACGCGATTCCACGCCCTTCCACAACCGCACGAGATAGTTCAGGTCGCGCTGAAGATCGCGCTTGGTGCGGTCGATGCCGGCGGTTCGGACAATGAACCCCATTTCCTTGGGCAGCGTCAACTGCGCGAGAAGGTCCCGGGCCTTGCGCCGCTGCTCGTCGTCTTCGATCTTTCGCGAGACGCCAAGTTGGTCCATCCCCGGCATCATGACCAGGAATCGCCCTGGCAGGCTGATGTACGTCGTCAGGGTCGGCCCCTTGGTGCCGATGCCCTCCTTGATGACCTGAACGATCACTTCCTGACCGCGGCGCAGGCAATGCTGAATCGGCGGACGGTGGCGGCGCGGGGTCTTGCGACCGACCAGTTCGGGCTCGCCCTTGGACTGCGGGAAATACTGCGGGTGCAGGTCGCTGATGTGCAGAAAACCGTGCTGGGGCAGGCCGAAGTCGATGAACGCCGCCTGAATCGACGACTCGACGTTTGTCACTTTTCCTTTGTAGATGTTGCCGACATGCGAAGTCGCGGCCGTTCGCTCGGTGTAGAGTTCGTCGAGACGGCCCTCCTGCAGAATCGCGATGCGGCATTCATCCGAATCGGACACATTGATGAGCATGCGACGCGCCTTGCCCGGGGGCGGCGCGGCGGCCTCATCTTCGTCGACGTCTTCGAGGTCAACGGTGTCGACGTCGCCCCGGCTGTCGACCACGCCGCTCTCTTCGTCCCATGCAACCGATTCGCCCATCTCGCCGGAATCCGCATCGGCCACCGGCACGGGCACTTCGCGCGGCGCAATCTCGTCCGCGATTTCATCGTCCTCATCCGCTTCGATGGGCGACGCGACCGGCACGCGTGCCGCCGGCGCGGCCGCTTCCTTGGCTGGCGCGTCCTTTCCGGGGCGACGGCGACCGCGCCCGCCTCGTGGACGGCGTCGGCGCTTGCCGGTCTCTGGCGGCGTCGCATCGATCGTCTCGGTGGGCACGACCGATTCAACTGCGTCCGGCTCTTCCGCCGGTTCTTCAATAATGACCGGCTTGACCGGCGCACTGATCGCGGCCGCGGCCCGACTGGCCCTCGCCGGCCGGGGCGTCGCAATTTCGACTTCCGGGGCTTCAGCCGCGACCGTCGCATCGGCATCCCCCTTCTTGCCGCGTCGCCGGCCACCCCGGCGTCCGCGCCGCCTGGGCTTCGATTCGCCATCCGCCTCGGCGGCGTCGTCGGCCGCCATTGCGCCGGCGGCCGCGGGCGTCGCGAGAGACTCCTCTTCAAATATACCAGCAAAGAAATCCGCCTCGGCGTCCGTGGCGACCGCCTTTGCCTCGACCACGGCAGCCGGCTTGACCGGCGCCTTGCGCGGCGCCCTTCGGCGTACGGGGATGGCTTCGTCGTCCGGCCCGATGCGGGCGGCCCGTCCTTTAATTCTATTCACGTCTATTTCCCAGATTGATTCGAGAGAAGTGCGCCCCCGCGGGGGCCTGCGTCAGGTGCGTCAGCGGCCGTAGGTCACGGCCTTGCGGCAAAGGCGATGAAGATGATCGCCGGTCACGAGTCCGAGCAATTCGAGCATTTCGTTCGGCCGGACGGTTCCGGTTGCGGTTATGCCCTGGCTCCACGTCAACCGCCCGGGTTCGACGGTGATGGCCGTGATGTACGGCCTCACGTCAATGTGGCGGTTTGCCATGCCGGGGGTCGCGCGATCCACAAAGACATTCGTCTCTGCTAGAATCGCCGCCGCTCGCGCCGCAAGCGGGGCTTCGACGCCGGCATCGATGGACACCTCATACTCGGCCGCGACGGGCAATCGCCTGTCACCGGCCTCAACGCGCTCGACCTGCGTGATGAACATGCCTTCGGGCAGGTGTTTGTCGAGGCGCGACCGTACCTCGTCGAGGTCGATCGGCTCGCCCAACTCAATGACCAGCAACTCGTCCGATGACGCAATCCCCACTGACCTGGGCAGGGCCAGCGACATCCGGGGCCGGGGGTTGAACCCCTCGGAGAAATTCACCGGAATCGCCGCGCGGGCCAATGCCCGTTCCCACAGCCTCAGGGTGTCGTGATGCGAGATGAACCGAAGATCACCGGCAACGCCATGCCGTATTGCAACGCGGTCGCGCAACTGAGACGCTTGACTTCCCTCTGGAACGCTTTCGTTCCGTCCGAGTTCGTACACCCTGCGTGAACACCACGCCGGCGACGATCTCTATTGTCCGTGACCCATCCCCTTTCGGAGGGGGCGGGTTGCGGCAAGGCAACGGTTGCACCGCTTTGCCCTGCCGCGATCCGCCTGGATCACGAATTACGCCTCTTCCCAGACCTTGCGGGTCTCGTCGCGGAGGTAGTTTAGCACCTCCCGCTCCGTTTCAAAGGATAAAACTCGGCGTTTCACCCGTTCCGCATCGTCCATGCTGATGCTGCGGATGATCTTCTTCACCCTCGGAATGTTGCCCGCGGCCATGGAAAGCGTCTTTAACCCCATACCCAATAAGAGGATAGTGAAGAACGGGTCGCCCGCCATTTCGCCGCACATGCTCAGCGTGACATCCAACTTGTGCGTGTCGCGGATGATCCCGTGAATCAGCCGAAGTATGGACGGGTCGGCCGGGGTGTATAACTGCGCCACCCGCTCGTTGGTCCGATCGACGGCGAGGGTATACTGGATCAGGTCGTTGGTCCCGATGCTGAGGAAGTCGCACTCGCGGGCCAACTCCTTCGCACAGATCGCCGCCGCCGGCGTCTCGACCATCACGCCGATCGGGATTTTCTGCGTGAACTCGTATCCCTCCTCCTCGAGTTCCTCGGCCACGAGCGACAGGACGAACTTGGCCTGCCGCAATTCCATGATGCGCGAAATCAACGGGAACATCACCCGCACATCCCCGTGCGCGCTGGCCCGCAGAATCGCCCTCAGTTGTGGTCGGAACATGCCCAGGTGCTGCAGGCTGTAGCGAATCGAGCGAAGGCCCAGAAACGGGTTCTTCTCGACTTCCCAGTTTGCATTGGGGATCTTGTCGCCGCCGAGGTCCATCGTGCGAATCACCAGGGGCTTGTCCCCCACGGCCAGCGCCGCCTCGCGGTACGCCTCGTACTGCTCCTCCTCGGTGGGCGGCTCGTCCTGCTGCATGAACAGGTATTCGCTGCGGAACAGCCCGATGCCCATCGCCCCCTTTTCAAGACAATGCGTCACTTCCGAGGGAAACTCGATGTTGCCCAGCAACTCGATGCGATGACCGTCCTTGGTCTCGGCCGCCAGGTCGCGCAACTCGGCCAGCGCTGCACGCACGGTGCGCTGATGCGCCGCCTGTGCGTTGTACTCGACCAGTTGCGGCGGATCGGGATTGATGATCACAACGCCGTGCAGACCGTCGACCACGAGCGTGTCGCCGGTCGAGACCTGACGGGTCACGTCTTCGAGGCCGACAACGGCCGGCACGCCGAGACCCGACGCAATGATGGCGGTGTGCGAGGTTGACCCGCCCAGATCGGTGACGAACCCCAGCAGGTTCTTGCTTCCCTCCAATTTGACAATTTGCGACGGCGTCAGATCGTGGGCGACGATGATGACCGGCTCTTCGAGTTCCTCCACGCCGATCCGGGTCTCGGCGCCGGCGTGGAACAGCAATCGGCGCTCGATGTCCTGGACGTCCTTGGCGCGCTCCTGGAGATACGGGCTGCTCATCTCGGCGAACCGCCGCCGGTATCGCCGCATGAACACGCTGATGGCGTAGGCGGCGCTGTAGCGCTTCTGCTCAATCAGGGAGATGATTTCGTGCCGCGGCTTCTGATCGGCCAGCCAATGCTCGTGAAACCCGAAGATGTCGGCCAGTTCGGAGCCGGCTCGGGCCGCGAACTGCTCGCGTTCCTCCACGACTTCGGCGCGTGCCGCCTCAAAGGCCCGTTCGACGATCGCCGTTTCATCGGCGGCCCGTTCGGGTCGAATCAGGCGCTTGGAGATGCGCGCCTCCTCGGTGTCGAGCACGAAGGCCGTGCCGACCACGACGCCCGAAGACACGCCGATTCCGCGCTTCAGGGGCATGGCCGCCTCCCGTGACCCGCGGATTCACGCGCGCTCATCGCTAAAATTGTCAATAAATAATCTGACCGGTCCGCCGTCATTCGACGTGAAACCGCTCTTCGAAGAGTTTGCTCAGCGCGGCGACCGCGCCCTCGGCATCGTCGCCCTCGGCAATCAAACGCAGGACCGTGCCGTGGGTCGCGCCGAGCAGCATCAGGTCCATCGGGCTCTTGCCGTCGACCACCTGCTTTCCATTGGCCACCTGAATTTTGCTGGAAAACTTGCCGGCCATCACCACGAATTCCGTCACCGGGCGCATGTGAAGACCGTGCGAGTTCAACACCCGCACTTCCGCCTCGACATGCTTGGTGGTTGGCTGCATCGTTTCGATCCATCGAATTCGTTCCGCACCGGTTGCCACGCCGCAATCACCCAGGCATGGCCCGCCGGCCGGGCGGCGGTCACAGGTTCCGGCGTCTGATTCTGTTTGCTAACCCAGCCCGCCCTCGTCGGCCTCGCGTATCAGGTCCATGATCGCTTCCGGGGTCTGGGCCTGTCGAAGGAACTTTCTGAAGTTGTCCCGCTGAAGATGGCGGAATATGCACTCCATTGCCTGCAGATGGCCGTCGGGGTTTTCCGCCGGCGATGCCAATATGACCACCGTATAAACCGGGGCCCGATCCAGCGCAGAAAAATCGATGCCCGACTCGCTCCGCCCCACCGCGCTCATGATCCGCGGGATCTTGGGGTGCTTGACGTGCGGCACGGCGACGCCCTTGCCGAACCCCGTACTGCCCTGGTTTTCGCGCATGATGATCGCGCGGACGACGGCATCGCAATCGGCTTCGGGAAGACTGCCCGCCTTGCACAGCGCCTCGACCAGTTCACGAATGACCCCGTTGCGGTCGGTCGCCGCGAGACTGGCTACCACGGCCTGCGGCTCGATGAAGTCAGTGAGCTTCATACATTCTTAACCTTACTTATGACACCCGCGCGGCCGCCCACCCGCGACGACAACGGCAGTCGCCTTATCCCGGATGCTTTCGATTTCGGTGCTTTTCCTTGTGCTTGCGAAGTTGGGCCTCGAGTTCCTTCGCGACATGATCGATCGTCGCGTACAACTCGGCATCCTCATGCTTGGCCACGAATTGTACGTGGTGATCGGCTCGTGCAATCATCTCAACTATCTGGCGATCGCCCTGCACATCCATCACCACATCGATCGACATCAATCGGTCGTAATAGCGGTCGAGTTTCTCGGCCTTTTCTCGCACATAAGAACGGACCGCCTCGGAAAGGTCGGTATGGCGTGCGGTCACCTTAACATCCATCTGCTTTTCCCTCGCCTCGAACGAACGCAATAGGATACACCGATCGCGGCTTCCTCCCACGGGCGCGCAGGACGAGCCGCGGCGTGGCCTGCCCGCAACCTTCTAAGCCATGATCCCATAGGGTGTTACGAGCGCGGCAGAGTGTAGGGCTGACGGTGCCGGGCGTCAAATCGGCGATGCGGCCTCAGACCGCTCTGATCTCTGGTCCACTCCGGTCTTGGCAAGCACGACGGCGACAACGCCCTTCGCGCCGGCCTTTCGCAGCATTCTTCGGGCCTCAAACAGCGTCGCGCCGGTTGTCATCACGTCATCGACCACGCCAATCACCCGACCCTTCACGCAGTCCGGCGATGCCACCTTGAATGCACCGGCAATGGCGCTATGCCTTTGGGTCTGACTCATGCCGTAATGGAATCTTGGAACATGCCGCGCCATGGCGAGCAGTGATTCCGCCGGACGATCCGTACGGCGGGCGATCTCGCGTGCCAGCAGCAGGGTCGGCTGAAACCCGCGCTGCAGTCGACGGACCAGCGGCGACGGAATGGGCGTCCATATATCGACGACGGACTGTATATTCCAGCGGGAAATCGCAGCGGTCATCCAGCCGGCGAGCAGGCGGTCGCAGGTCATCCGCCTTTTGAACTGCAGGATGAGCGACCGAAGCGGACCAGCGTAGGGCCCGACACGTATGAAGGCATCGAATGCCGGCGCGTCGCTCCGGCACCTGCCGCACCGATGGTCCACAAGCAGTTCGGCCGGTCTGTCCTGGCCGCACCCGAGGCAGTAAGACTCACCGACCATTGCGGCCAGGGCCCGCGCGCAGGCATCGCACACATCGCCGCCGGCGGGCTCAATCGACTCGCCACAGGCTGCGCACACGGGCGGCCAGATCAACGCTCGCAGACCGGACGAAATCCCGCGCAAGCGGGCAAGTGCGCTTCGCCATGCTTCAGAATCCCGCGGGCGGTTGGCACGCACGTCCATGGTCGGACCTGATTGCAACTTGACTATTTTAGACAGACACTGAAATACCAGCCGTCATTCCTCGTCGGTCGGCTCGGAGTCATCGGCAACCGCGTCAGGCGGCGTCACCGGCGGCGCGGGCTCGTTGGAACCGCTCGGCGCGTCCGGCGGCGTCTCGGCCGTCGTGCCGCCATCGGGTTCCTCGTCTTCCTTTGCTACGCGCGCCACGCCGACGACGCGATCGCCCTCGTCCAGCCGGATGATGCGAACGCCCTGCGTCGCGCGGCCAATCTCGCGCGTGTTTGACACAGCGGTTCGAAGCATGATGCCGTTGGCCGTGATGATCATCAGTTCGTCGGCATCGGTGACCGATCGCAGTGCGACGACCGATCCATTCCGATCGGTGGCCTTGATGTTGATGACGCCGCTGCCGCCGCGCTTGGTCAGGCGATACTCGTCGATGTCGGTCCGCTTGCCGTAGCCGTTCTCGCAAATCGTCAGCAGGCTCATGCCCGGTCGTATGACCGCGAGGTCGACCACGCGGTCATCGCGCTTCAGCGTGATGCCGCGCACGCCGCCGGCACTGCGGCCCATGGCCCGCACGTCCTCCTGCTTGAAGCGCACGGCCATGCCGTCGCGGGTGCCGAGGACGATCTGGTCCTCATCGGAGGTGAGTTGCACGTTGATGAGGGTGTCGTCGGGGTCGAGACCGATGGCGATGATGCCGCTGGGGCGGGGGCGGCTGTAGGCGCCGAGCGCGGTCTTCTTCACCGTGCCCTTGGCGGTGACGAAAAAGACAAACTTCTCTTCAAACGCCGAGACCGGCAGCACGGCCGTGTAGGTCTCGTTCTCCTGCATCTTGATCAGATTGGCGATCGAGCGGCCGCGGGCGGTTCTCGCCATCTCGGGGATGTCGTATACCTTGAGCCAATAGACGCGTCCGCGGTTGGTGAAGAACAGCAGGTAATCGTGGGTGCTGGCCGCGAAGAGATCCGACAGGAAGTCGCCCTCTTTCGTTTCGCTGCCGCGCAGTCCGCGCCCGCCGCGGCCCTGGCTGCGATAGGTCTCCTGAGGCACGCGCTTGATGTAGCCCTCGTGCGAGAGGGTCACGATCATCGGCGCATCTTCGATCAACTCCTCCATGCTGAATTCGCCGACCGGGCCGGCGATGGCCGTTCGACGGGCGTCTGCATACTTGGACTTCATCTCGAACAGATCTTCGCGGACAATGTCCAGCACGAGCGCGGCATCCCGCAGGATCGCCTCGTAACCCTCGATCTCCTCGACCAGTTTCACGTATTCGCCCGCCAGTTTCTCAATCTCCAGGCCCGTCAATCGCTGCAACTGCATCGCCAGGATCGCCTCGGCCTGCACCGTGGTCAGGAATAGATCCCGACCGGTCGCCTTCCGGACGAATGCCTCGGGCAGCAGTTTGATGAGCGCCGCCGACTCCATCAGGCGCAGCGGTCGCTCGATGAGACGCTGCTTGGCTGTCGCGGGATCCGGCGATTTCTTGATCAGTTCGATGATCGCGTCGATGTCGCCGAGCGCGAGGATCAGGCCCTCCAGGATGTGCGCCCGCTGCCGCGCCTTGCGCAGCAGGAACCGCGTCCGCCGCGTGATGACGTCCTTGCGGTGCTCGAGGTAGTGCTCCATCAGGGACTTGAGCGACAGGGTCTGCGGCTGTTTTCCGACCAGGGCGATATTGATAATCGTATAATTATTCTGCAGCGGCGTGTGCCGGTACAACTTGTTGACCACCACGTTCTCGGCCACATCCTTCTTGCATTCGATGACCAGGCGCACCGCGTGCTTGCGATCGCTCTCGTCGCGGACGTCGCTCACTTCGGGCAGCCGGCCGTCCTTCACGCACTCGGCGACGCGCTCGGTGATGGTGTTCTTCAGGATGCCGTAGGGAATCTCGTCGACGACGATGCGCAGGCGGCCCTGCTTGGTCTCCTCGGTGTGAATCTTGCCGCGCAGGACCAGCGAGCCGCGCCCCTTGGTGTAGGCGTCGCGAATGCCGTCGCGCCCGCAGATGATGCCGCCGGTCGGAAAGTCCGGACCGGGCACGATCTTCATCAATTGTTCGACGGTAATATTTGGATTCTCGATCAGCGCGATCAGGCCGTCGCAGATTTCACCCAGATTGTGCGGCGGCATGTTGGTGGCCATGCCCACCGCGATGCCCGTCGTGCCGTTGACCAGCAGGTTCGGGAATTTCGACGGCAGGACGACCGGCTCGACCGTGGTTTCATCGTAGTTCGGGATGAAGTCCACCGTCTCTTTGTCGATGTCCTCGAGCATCTCGACCGTCGGCGGGGCCATGCGGGCTTCGGTGTAGCGCATGGCGGCCGGCGGGTCGCCGTCGATCGAGCCGAAGTTGCCCTGTCCGTCGATGAGCGGATAGCGCAGGTTGAACCCCTGGGCCAGGCGGACCAGCGTGGGATAAACGACCGCCTCGCCGTGCGGGTGGTAGTTGCCGGAGGTGTCGCCCGAGATCTTGGCGCACTTTCGGTGGGCCGATCGGGGCGTGAGCCGCAGGTCATTCAGCGTCACCAGGATGCGCCGCTGCGAGGGCTTCAGGCCGTCGCGCACATCGGGCAGTGCCCGGGCGACGATGACGCTCATCGCATAGCGAAGGTACGACTCCTGCATCTCCTCGACGATGGGCAGGTTCTGAATGTTCTCGGGATTCTGGGAGATGGGTGGTGTGTCTTCTGCCATGTTGCGTTGAACTCGGTAAGGCTTCCTTGCACGAAAATTCCAACCGGGAGATTAAGCGAAAACGGGGGATTTGGCGACGGGGTCAAGTGTGCGACGGGTGCCATGCCGACGGTCGTTAAGTCGGCATGTCTTCTCGCCGAGGTTGCCACGTTCCTGGGGCGCGCCAGCCCCACATTCCTCCGTTATGCTTGGGCGCATGGTGCATCCGCATCGAAAAACGCAACTTGCCGAATTCGTTGCCTACGCCAAGCGTCTCAAAGGCGACGAAAAGGGCGAGGCGCAGGTCTTTCTTGACCGGCTCTTCCGCGCATTCTCCCGCGACGGGTACAAAGAGGCCGGGGCCACGCTTGAGGAACGCGTCAAGAATCAGCGCGGCGGCACGAGTTTCGCCGACCTTGTGTGGAAGCCGTTCGTCCTCATCGAGATGAAGAAACGCGGCGAAGACCTTTCCCGTCACCTGCTCCAAGCCTTCAGATATTGGGAGGAACTTGTCCCCGGTCGCCCGCGCTACGTCGTGCTCTGCAACTTCGATGAGTTCCGGGTCTACGACTTCGATCAGGACATTCACCAGCCTCAGGACACCGTCACGCTTGACGAGTTGCCCGATCGGTATGGCCCGCTCAACTTCCTCTGGCCCACCAATGAACCGGCCCATTTTCTGATCGATCGTGAAAAGGCCACGCGCGGCGCGGCCGATCTGCTTGCCGCCGTCTATCGGCGGCTGCGTGTGAAGTCCAGTATCGGCCCCGCAAAGGCTCAGCGCTTCGTGTTACAAGCGCTGGTTTGCCTCTTTTCTGAAGACATCGGCCTGCTTCCCAAGCACTTCTTCAAGGAGTTGCTTGACGACTGCATTGATCCGCCAAAAGCGTTCGATCTCTTGAATGGCCTCTTCAGAACCATGAATAGCCGGGTACGGGAAACCGGCGGCCGTTACAAACCGGTGGAGTATTTCAACGGCGGCATCTTCTCGGAGTCCGCCGCGCTGGAATTGGAACGTGAGAACGAAGTGGCGCTGCTTCAGCGCGCTGCGACGTACAACTGGGCCCACGTCTCACCGGATATCTTCGGCACGATCTTCCAACACTCGATGGACGAGAAGGAGCGGCACGCACTGGGCGCTCACTACACAAGCCAGCCCGACATCATGCGGATTGTCGGTCCCACCATCGTTCAACCATTCGCAACCGCCATCGAGAACGCCGATTCGCCGAAGGAACTGACCGCCATTCGCAATCGCCTCACCTCCCTGCGCGTGCTCGACCCCGCCTGCGGTTCGGGCAACTTCCTTTACATTGCCTATCGCGAGATGCGGCGACTGGAGGCGTCGATCATTGCAAGGCAATCGGAGTTAACAAGGCAGCCGGTCACGGGCAAGGCCGCACTGGCCGGGGTGTCGCCACGGCAGTTCTTCGGCATTGACATCAGCCCGTTCGCGGTCGAACTGGCCAAGGTGACACTCTCCATCGCGCCCAAATTGGCCAGCGATGAACTGCATACCAACGAGAATCCACTGCCGCTGGACAACCTCGACAAGAACATCGTGGCACGCGATGCGCTGATTGACGACCATCGTCAACAAACAGCGTGGCCGCCCGCCGATGTCATCATCGGAAATCCCCCCTTTCTCGGCGCGAAACGGCTCAAGCCCGAACGTGGCGCGGACTATGTCAACGCGGTCCGCAAGGCCTATCCCGACGTGCCGGGCATGGCTGATTACTGCGTCTACTGGTTCCGCCGCGCACACGACCACCTGCCGGTCGCGACGCCCGACAATCCGTTCGCGGGCCGCGCCGGACTCGTCGGCACGCAGAACATCCGCAACAACCAAAGCCGCGTCGGCGGCCTGGATCACATCGTGAAGTCCGGGGTGATCGTTGAGGCAGTGGAAAACCAGCCGTGGTCAGGGGAAGCCAACGTTCACGTTTCAATTGCGAATTGGATTAAGACGACCACCCCGAAATCGAGATCGGGAACCGTGTTGATACCCAAACAGCGGAGACTCTGGTCCAAAGTCGATCCGAAACTCCCGCTGTTTGATCAAAACAATCTTGAGGCTGTCATCACGACCGGCAAGCGCGGACGCATTCGGCAGGACAAGTCGTATGAGATGGCGGTACGCGATTGCGCTGAAATCAACTCAGCACTATCAGATACGGTCGATACTGCGACTGCTGTTACGTTGCTGTGCAATACCACACCGCAGCGCTCGTTCAACGGCCAAATGCTTGGACATAGTGCATTCCTGTTGACGTCGACACAGGCAGCCACGCTCGTTGCGGCCGACCGCAAGACAACGCAGATCATTTTCCCCTACTTAAACGGTCGCGAATTCCTGTCAAACTCGGATGCGACACCGACCCGTTTCGTGCTGGACTTCGGTCAGAGGGATCAATTGGCGGCATCAAGTTATTCAGCGGCATTCGAATGGGTGAAGCGGAGCGTACTTCCCGACCGCCGACGAAAGGCTAGAGAGGGGACTGACTCGAGTGGCAAACAACGCTCCCATCACAAGGGCTTTCTTGAACGATGGTGGCAGCTCTCATTCGGTAGGCCGGAATTGACGCAGTGGTTAACCAAGATGCCCCGCTACTTGGCGTGCTCGCTGGTCACGAAGCGAGCTGTATTCGTGTTTGTTGACTCGCAGATTCGGCCGAGCAACCTTTTGCAGGTCTTCACCTTTCCGGATGACTATTCGTTTGGGTTACTCCAGTCCGACACACACTGGCAGTGGTTTAAGCGCCAATCGTCCAAATTAAAGTCGGACTATCGATTTGGCGAAGGTGTCTGGAACACCTTTCCCTGGCCACAATCGCCGACCAATCAACAAGTCCTAGACGTAGCTGCCGCAGGACTCGCGATCCGCCAGCTCCGCGAGCGTGCGCTTGCCAAGATCACGGGCGGCCTGCGCGCGCTTTACCGCACGCTCGAACTGCCCGGCAAGAACCCGCTCAAGGACGCCCACGCCGAACTCGACGCCGCCGTGCTGAACGCCTACGGGTTCGACGCGAAGAAAGACCTGCTCACCCAGCTTCTCGACCTCAATCTTGCTGTCGCCCGGGCCATCGAGCGCGGCGAAACCGTCGTCGGACCGGGCATCCCGCCCTCGTTCAAGAGTCCTGCTAAACTCATCACAGCCGACTGCATCACCGCCGAGCGGCCCGCGTCGAAGGATCGAACCCCGCGGAGGAAGCCCCAATGAAGTGCTCTGTGCTGGAAACGGATTTCACCCCGATCTTTCAGTCGCTCCTGCCCCCCGGCGTGACTTACCTTTCCAAAGCCATGCAGGACGAGCAGTGGGTCGCGGACATGGTCCGCCTCGAAGCCGACAACGACACACTCACCCTCAAGACGCGGCACACAACTGTTTCGATTCCCGCGCGGGTCGAGCGCCGCGGCGTCGCCTTCTTTCCCGTGCACCAACTTGCCGGTTACACCAACCACATGTTGGAGTACTACGGCATCACCGAGTTGCGGCTGGACGCGACGCCGGACTGTTTTCAAACCGCCGGCTGGTACGACAGGCCCGACAAATTTCGCATGGCGGTGTTCGACGACCCGGCAACCGCGCCTGAAACGTACGAACCCGAATTGCGTGCGCCACCCCCTCCTCCAACCTTCGAGACCAACGCCATCCGCGTAGACGACGCAGTCACACCCATGCCCAAGCCCGGCCGAAAGCCGAAGAAAGCCAAGGACCTGGCCGAGACGTCGGCGGGATTTCCGGAATTGCTATTTGACGACGTTTGAGCCATGCCGTCGGCGCCCGTCAGATTCGCTCCGCAACGCAATACGCAGACAGGGACATACACAACGCCGCTCGTCGCCCGCCTGGGACGCACTCATTTGAAGGGAGACGCCTTGCACGCCCTCAGCCGCTACTCGTTTGTGACCTTCGTCCTTTTGCCCGGCCTCGCCGCGCTAGCACAGCAGCCCGCATCGCGACCGGCTGCGACCGACAAGGCCGCGTTGCAACCGGCATCGGAATCGGCGGAGCCGGTCGCCATGGCACGCCGGTTTGTCGGACACCTCAAGGCCGACGAATTCGACGCCGCCTTTCGGTGCTTTGACGCCACCGTGCGCGAACAAATGCCGCCCGAGAAACTGAGCGAAATCTGGCGCAGCATTGAAAAGTCTGCCGGTGTGTTTCAGGCTGTCGGCGACCCAACCGTTCAAGTGGCCGGCGAGTACACGGTGGTCGTGCTGCCGGGAACCTGGAAGAACGCGAAGCTCGACATTCAGGTGACGGTCGACCGCGGTGGTTTGATCGCGGGCCTTTTCTTCCGGCCCGCGGCGCGCGGCGGGGAATGGAAACGACCGGCCTATGCCGACCCGGCGCGCTTCATTGAGACTGAGGTCTCCATAGGTGACGATCCCTACAAGTTGCCCGGCCTGATCTGCATCCCGCGATCGAAGGGACCGCATCCCGGCGTCGTGCTGGTGCACGGGTCCGGCCCGCACGACATGGACGAGTCCATCGGTCCGAACAAGCCGTTCCGCGACCTGGCCTGGGGACTGGCCTCGCGCGGCGTCGCCGTGTTGCGATACAACAAGCGAACCCACTCGTTTCCCGAGCAATACATGAAGGAAGGCCCGACCGCAGCCAACGAGGTGATCACCGACGCCGTGCTGGCCGTTCGGCAATTGCGGGGCCGGTCGGAGTTGGACGCGAGCAGGCTGTTCGTCATCGGCCACAGCCTCGGCGGCTGCATGGCACCCATGATTGCCCGCAGCGATCCCGACCTCGCCGGCTTCGTCAGTCTGTCCGGCACGCTGCGCGATCTGGACGTGGTGGTGCTGGAGCAACTGGCGCACCTCGCCAATCGTCCCGGCCCGAACCAGGAGACGATCAAGAAGCAATTGGCGCAAATCCGCGCGGAAGTCGACGTGATGCGCGCGGGCAGCAACAACGCGGATGACAAGATCATGAACGCGCCGGTCAGTTACTGGCGCGACATCAATGCGCAGTTGGGGCAGAACGGCGCTGCTGCGCTGGGTGCGTTCAAGGGACGGGTGCTGATCCTCGGCGGCGGACGCGATTACCAGATCACCCGGGTGGACTTCGAGCACTGGCGAACCGCAGCCGGTGATCGGCCGAGCACGACCTTTCAATGGCTTCCTGACGTGAACCACCTGTTCTTCACGGGCAAGGGCCTGGCCACGCCTGAAGAATACGAAAAGCCGGGGCATGTGGATGTGGCGGTGATAGACGGGCTGGCGACGTGGATCAAGACGGGTAAGTGGCCGGAACAATCGACGCAGCCTTGAGCCAGGAGGCCATCACGCGATAAGACCAAAGCTGATCGTCCGTACGACGCCGTCATCGACCCGGCGAACCCGTACCAGTGATGGGCCAGGAACATTCACAACGCAGGCGACCCCGGTCGACTTCGACCGGGGTCGCGGTGTATGACAGAATTCGGTACGACAGTCACCGATTGCTCAGATGACGATCGGCAGAGAGGCGACCACTATTCGTAGATATTGGTGCTCTCGGTCTCCTCCACCGGGCTGGTCATCTGATCGCTGATCATCACGGTGCGGAAGCGGGCGTCCTCCATTCGGATGCCGCGCACGCGCACGGTCCATGTCGCCCGTGCCTTGGGCGCCAGCGTGGGCAGCGCCGCAAAGCGGATCGTCTTGCCCTCGACGGCTGCCGGCATGTTGATCGGGCCGGTGGCGCTGACGAACTCCTCGCTGTCCGGCAAGATGCACTCGACGCGGATGTTGGTGCCAACCGCCGAGCCCTGGTTCGTGACCGTGATGGTGTACGTGGTCTCGCCGCCGACTTCGACCGGATCGGGATCGTCGACCACTTCAATCAAGATGGCCGGGATGCCCTTGACGACGGTCTCGCATTCGGCCGCGGCCTCGGCGCAGTCCGCCCGAACCATCACGCGGTTGAGGAGTTTGCCGATTTCATTGGCCTGCAGCCGGACGTTGACCGTCTGAGCCTGACCCGGCGCGAGCGTGCCCAGACTCCATGTGATGCGACCCTGTGCGAAGCGACCACCGCCGTCGGCGTTGATGAAACTCGCGCCGGAGGGCACCTGGTCAACCAGAATGGTGTTCACCGCCGGTGCGTCGCCGTTGTTCTGCACGGTGATCTCATACTCGACCGGACGACCCACATAGCGAATATCGGGGCAGCGCTTCGCAACCGTCAACACGGGCTGGCGAACGACAGTTGTCGCCGATGCCTCGGCCGTCAGACCGCCGTCTTCACGTGCCTGACAGGTGTTGGTGAATGTGCCGGTACGCGTGGCGCGGACCGTGACCATGCCCTCCTTGGCCTGACCGGTATTCAGATCGCCTGCACGGAAGGTGAAACCGGTCTTGCCATCCGGCGTCGTCAGCCCCTCGGGCAGGTTATCGGTGACCATCACGTTTCGGGCAATGCCCGAGCCAGAGTTCATGACCCGCACGCGAATGGGAATGTCCTGACAGAGCGTCACTTCCGGCGGCATTGTCTTTTCGACGACCAGCCGCGGCTCGACGATCTTGGTCGAAATACAGGCGGTCGTCTTGAACGTGATCGTCGCGCACCAGTCGAGTTGGTCGGGCTTGTCCGTCGATCCGGTGACCTGAACCGAGGCCGACGCGCCGGGCTCCAGCGCCCGCATGGGCCAACTCGCCTGACCGGCCGTCGCCCCGCCGTCGGGCGTCATCGACCGCACCTTGAAAGTCGCGGGGAATTGCTCTACGAGGTTGAATTCGTCGATCCGTCCGCGCGAGGTGTTGGTCACGCGAATCTCGTAGGTGAACTCATCATTGACCCGAACCTCCGCGGGGGTTGACCGCTCGATCTGCAACACGCTGGTGTTGCGGTCGCCGGTCGGCCATGCCCGGATATCCCGCTTCATGCCGGCGCCTCTCGGCGCCTGAGCCAGGGCCAACTGGCCCGCGACCAGGAACAATCCCATCGCCCAATAGATTCGATTGCGCATCATCTCTCGTAACCCTCCTAAAAGTGCATCGCCCATGTTGTTCTCTACGACGTATGTCGGTAGTCCATCGAGAAGTGACCGTGGTTGTCAAGTCCGCGCCCAATCGAGCGTAGTTCCAATTTCATACCGATGCATCAAAAAATCGACATTTTCTCCGTGGACGGGATCAGACACGGACCGTGATAGAGCGGTTAGAAACGGGCTGATCGGTAGGGAACACTTGCCCCATGATCCCACCGTGGCGCCTGTGAATTCAAGCCGGCCGGCGCATCGATGGGGTCGTCAACTGATGCCGGAGGGCGGCCAACCGGTGCGCCCAAGTGTGGGCACTCGCGAGAAAGGCACGGGCCGATTCGCGGGCAACTGTGTCGATGGGCACAGGGGAGGATTCGAGGAGTTTTTGCAGTCCGGTGGCAGACCGATAGGGGTTGATCGCCGCGCCGACCGCGTCGAGACCGGCAAATCGAACGGCATCGTGCTTCGCCGCGGCCGCGCGCTGATACAGCGCGGCCCCGGCCACCGCGCAATCCAGAAAGCCGTCGGGCAGATGGGCACCCGTTTCAATCGAGACGGCCGCGCGACATTGGGCGGCGAGCCGGGCCGAGTCGCGTGGTACCGGCCACGGGCCGCGATGCCGTGACGCGATGGTGGGATCGGTGAATCGGCCGGCGCCGAAGATCTGGAAGTCAATCCCCGCCGCGTGCAGGCGGCTCAACACGCCTTCACGCACCGTGGCCGGCGCGAGGACGGATCGAATTCGCGTCGTGAGACCGCCGATCACTTCGTCGCTTTGCAGCGTGATGTTGAGACGCCGTGCCGCGGTTCGCAGGACCGACTCGGCGTCCGCGTCGGTGTAACCGTCCAGTTGAGACTCGATGACGGACCGGGCTTCGTGCCACAATTTTTGATGCGTGTCGAGATTTAAGCCGACGGCGGCCGGGGAGGCGTCCAGTCCGTCGCACAACATGAACACCTGATCCGGCGATTTGATCCGCGCTTCGGAAGGCACAGATCGCGCCGCGGGCGGCCAATGCACCAGGCGATCCGCGGAGACGCCGGCCGCGCGCAGTTGGCCGATCTGTTCCGGCGAACGGACCACGACGGCACAGGTCGCCGGAATCTGCCCGAGCCATTCCTCCGATAGTCCCCAGCCATGCGCGCAGATCACCGCCGTCGGACAATCCGGAAGGGCATAGGCCAGCGCCCCCACGGGCGCGCCGATTGAGAGACCAATGTCTGGTTGAAATTCGCGGAGGTCGGATTCGATCGCTCGCGGATCAACCCACCTCGGCGTGGAAAGGGTGTGCCGACGGCAGGCCCAGCCCAATTCCGCGGCCGCGGCCTCCAATGAATCGGCAAGCCGTGCGACGGCGGCCTCAGGTACGTTGCTCACCAGTGCCAGTCGAAAATCGGAATCCCTCGGACGTGGCGGGCGCGGCTCTGAACCTGCGCCACTTCTACGTCCGTCAACTTCCTTTGCGAGCGATTCAAGACGCCGGCTCAGTTCCGTCACGCGGGACGGGTCATACCATGGCCTGCACAGAACCCGATCCGGCGGCAGGATCCCCGGCGTCGCGGTGAGCGTGTCCGTCAGGTGCTTCCACGGGTCTTCGCCGGCACACAGCACAATGCGGCCAGCGGCGATGTCATCGGAGAAGTCGTGCAGACGCAAGCCCAGGAGCGCCTCGGCTGGGTGCTCGACCACGACGAACACCGCCTGATGCCGCGCCAGCCGGGCCGCAAGCCCGGCGACCTCCCATCCATGGCCGATATCGACTATGAGCGAGTTGCCCTGTCCGGGCTGGAATGCGTCAATCTGCGCAGGCGCGCTGATGGTCGGCATCGACGATCGGCCGAGCCATTTCAGCCGGCCTTCCGTATCGCGCCACGTAAAGGTGGCGGCGCCGTCGCGACCGGTGGCGGCCACCGCGCCGTCGACCGGCTGCCGTGCCCGCAGAAACGCCGCGGCCGCCGCATCGACGCCGGCCAATGCGGTCAGATTCCGGTCCAGATGATCCGGGGCAAGGTCGGCGGACGCGGGCGTATCGCAGGCAGCAATCACTGGAGCAGGCCGAACCAGCGCCGGGCCGCGTGGTAGCCGAGGAAACAGAGCCATGCCAGAAACACGACTACTGTCGCATAAAAATACCGCTTCGAAACGCGCGGCGCCAGTTCGGTTTCCCAGGCGCGATCGTCGGGTTGGGCGGAATTGACCGGCATGGGCGTCCTTTCCACGGTCCGGGGCGGCAATTGGAATCAGACATCGTCCGCGACCGCCACCGAACCGATTTTGTAAGACCGGTCGAAGGCGGCGTCAAAATCAAAGACATCGTCAAAGTCGTCGATTTCGTCATTTGGCTGTTTCTGGAGCAGGCCGGCATTGACCAGGGCAAACACCATGGCGCCAAAGTCGCGGGTGGAGCGAATGCGCCATTGGCGCAAGACCGCGGACGCCATCAAGCCCCATCGCCGCAGGGCCAGATCGCGCAGGCCCCAGCACAACTGATTGCCGCTGACATGGCGGTTCAACTTGCGGGCCGCGGCATCGGGCCCGCCCAGTTCGGTGATCCGATCGAATACAATCGGCGGAAGTTCGCCGCGCTTCGCCAGTTCCGGCAACTGCTGCGGCTCGGCCTGGGCCTGGTCCATCCATCGATACAAATCGCGAATAGCGTCGGTCGGCGGTCCATGGACGCGACAGACCGTGTGATCCAGCCCCTCGTGCAGAAATTCGAACGCCTCAATGGGGAATCGACCCAACTCGCGAACGAGTTCCCGCAACGTTCTGGTCGGCTCGGTTGGCGTTGACATCGATGTTGGCTCTTCCCGCGAATGTTCGGACATGGTATCGCAATCCGCCCTGCTAATTCGAGGAATTTCCGCCGCCCGGCGCCGGCGGACCGGAGGGCCCGCGTCCGGGACCGGCATCACCCTGCGGACGTGGACGGTCGGAACCCGGTCCTCCCGGCCCCCCGCGACCGCGATTTCGTCCGCGTCGTCCACGTCGTGGGCGTCGATCAGGCCCACCCGGACCCTGCTGCGGCGGTTGGGAACCTGGCAAACCCGACCCGCCGGACCGGTTGGGGGCATCCATGCGCGGTTCTTCCGTCAACCCGGCCGCGAAGTCGTCGGTTTCCTCCACCATGTCATTCGGCAATTCCACGTCGTCCGGCACATCGATGGGCTCGAATCCCCCTTCGCCTGGTTGCGACGGCTCGGGCCGCCGGGGCGGCATCATGCGCGCTCCGGCCTCCGGCGATGCGCCGCCTTGCGCTGGACCCTGCATGGGTCGAGGATTGGGCGGCCGCTGTCCGCGATCCCGATCCCGGCCGCGCGGGCCGCTGTCGCGCGCGCCGCCCGGCTCGCCACCGCGGACCATCCCGGGCGGGCCCATCGGCGGGCGCTCGAGGCGCGGAAGTCCGCGCTCCAACACCTCTTCCAGGGCCACCGTCTCGAACTTGCCGCCGTCGTCGTAGGCGATGGTCAAGAGTTGCGTCAGCACCTGTCGATCGGTCACGGTGCCGATGCCCTTTTCGGTGCGAATACGGCTGCCGTTGCGGGGCAGACTCTTGTCGAGGCTCTCGTAGCCTTCGTGTTCATAGCGCAGGCAACATCGCAACCGCCCGCAGCGGCCGGACACCTTGCTGGGGTCCAGCGTGGCCTTCTGCAACTTGGCCATGCGCATGTTCACCGGTCGCAGTTTCTTGAGGAAGTTCTTGCAGCAGCATTCGCGGCCGCAGATTTCGTAATCGGCGATGAGCCGGGCTTCGTCCCGCGCGCCCACCTGGTGCATTTCGACGCGCGTATGGTATTCGTGGGCGATGCGGCGGACCAGTTCCCGAAAGTCCACGCGCTCCTCGGACATGAAGTGATAGATGACCCGCTCGCCGCCCAGCAGATGTTCGCAGGCGATCATCTTCATGGGCATTTCCATCTCGCGGACGAGTTCCTTGGCCCGCTTCAACTCCTGGGCCGCCTCCATGTTGAGTTTTTCCTGCTCGAGCAGGTCCTGGGCCGTGGCCACGCGGAGGATGCGGCCGGCTTTGAGGCGGTAGAAATCGGGGCCGCTGTTCTTGACGTACTTCATGATCTGCTGGCGGCTGATCGACTTGTCGCAGCCGCTGCAGGTCAGGCTCTTCTGCTCGCCGATCTCGGTGCCGCGGGGTGTCTGAATGACGACCTTGCCGCCGCAGCCGAACAGGATGCCGGGGGAGTAGCGGAACTCCCCGATGTAGCCCATGTAGCCGTAGCGCACGGCACAGGACGGGTAGATCTTTTCAAGACCGTTGCCGCATTTGGCATTGGGATTGCAGCCGGTGCCGCAACCCGCCTCGGGCGGATCGGCCGATGGATTGTTCACGGGTAGTGCGACCATTCGGGAGATGTTAGCAGCGCGGCGGGCTTGGGGGTAGGGCGAGGCTGCATTTGGCCGGGCGGATGAGGTGGGGAACACGGATGTCGGAAGTCGGAACGCGGAAGTTGGAACGCGGAACGCGGAATTCAATCGCTCGGGTGCCATGCCGACGTCCTTTGCGTCGGCATGCGGACTTTCACGGTGCAGGCACCTGCGCGCCACACTCCGAGCACTTGCCGCTGACGTTGCCCCTCAGGTTGTAGCTGCATGTCCGGCAATGCCCGTGCTTTCTGCGGGTTGGGGGGCGATTGCGAATGACCGCGAGCGTTCCGGGAATCGCGCCAGTGCCGAAGACAAGACCCATCATCAAATCGGGCGGACTACCCTGTGCGACCATCAGCATCAGCAGGCCGATGACCACCAGCGCAACGGAGATCACCCCGCGCGTCTGCGATGGCCACTTCCGCCCCTCAACGGCGCGCAGGGCGTAGTAACCCGTACGGACGCCCGTGAGAAGGAAGAGAAACGCGAACAACTCAAACAGATTGCCGCCCATCCCCGGATTTTATCAACAAATGCCTGCCTTCCGGACCATGCCACCAAACCGGCCGGGCCGACGCGTTTCGCATCGACCCGGCCGGAGATGTACGCGTGTCTTATTCGAAAGGCCGGGCTGGTGCGTGAGTCCCTTCTCGCACCCACCTTTGCGGGAATCCCTTCCCGTGTATTGATTCCCCTCGCGGCATGATAGACGTGGGAATGGATTCCCACGGCACCGGGTGCGAGATGGGAATCTCGCACCAGGAACCCACGATCGACTTGCTCGCCGGGATTGATGAAAATGTTCTTTCCGGTTGGGTAGCGGCGACGGAGGTCGGTTTTCGCTGGTGCGAGAATCCCTTCTCGCACCCACCTTCGCGGGAATCCCTTCCCGTGTATTGATTCCCCTCGCGGCATGATAGACGTGGGAATGGATTCCCACGGCACCGGGTGCGAGATGGGAATCTCGCACCAGCAAGGTCCCGCACCAGCGAAGCCCGTCCGCCCTGCCGGGCGAAAAACCAAATCACCACGCTTTCCGGTGGCTGAAGCCACCGGCTACCCGCGTGCGCCCTGCCGGGCAAGAACCAACGCCCCCTATGAAATCCGCGCCACCAGCAGCGTGCGGTCGTCGTTCGGCGGGATGTTGCCGGTGAAGTCGTCGACCGCCGCCAAGACCGCGTTGATCATGTCCGAGGCATGCGGGCGGCAGTGGTGCAGGACCGCGTCCATCCGCTCGACGCCGAACAACTCGTGCCGGTCATTCATGGCCTCGGTGATCCCGTCGGTGTAGAAAATCGCCTGATCGCCCGCCTTGAATTGAAACTGCTCCGAGGTGTAGACCGCTTCGTCGGCGATGCCCAACGGGAAACTCACCGCGCCTTCGATCGAGGACATGTCGCCGGTCGCGCAGTGCTTGACCCGCGGCAGGTTGTGGCCGGCGTTGCTGAACGTCAGGACGCGCGTGCGTGCGTCGTAGATGCCATAGAACGCGGTGACAAAGTGTGCCCCGTCGGTCGTGTACCGCTTGCACAACTGGTGATTCAGGTATTGCAGGAATCGCTCGGGGTAATCGCGCGTGCCGACGTAGGTGTGGGCGATGCTGTGCAGCACGGCCATGAGCACGGCGGCCGGCGTGCCGTGTCCGGAGACGTCGGCGATGAGGATTCCGATGCGATCGTCGTCGATGCGGAAGAAGTCGTAGTAATCCCCGCCGGCCCGGCGCGAAGTTTGGTAGTAGGCGGCCAGTTCGAGCGTGGCAAGTTTCGGCAGATCGCGCGGCAGGAGCGAGCGTTGAATGTCCTCGACCGTCTGCAGTTCGCGATCGACGGCCTGGTAGGCCTGCTTGAGTTCGTCGGAGAGCACCAGGCTCTGCGTGGCCCGGCCGAACAGGTTGCTCATCCACATGATTTCGGGAAAACGTTCGAGGTCGAATCCGCCGGGCGCACGCTTGACCATGACGACCATGTTGAGCGAGCGACCGCCGTCGTAAAGCGGCAGGGCCATGAGCGAGCGCATGCCCTCGAGGTATTCAAAGGCCGGGTCGTCGGGATTCGCAACCAGATCCGCGATGATTCGCGGCTCGTCTGCGTAAATCAAATCTCCGAGGAGGCCGCCGTGGAATATGGGAAGCCTGTCCTTCTGTTTCCACGGATTGATGGTCTCGGTCCAGCGCGAACTGCGGGTGATCCGGTACGACGGCGCGGTCAGGTCGCGGCGACTGAGCGAGATGACGCCGTCCCGCGGGATCAACCTGGCAACGCGCTGACCGTAGGCCCGCACCATCTCCTGCGGGTCGGTGTATTCGCTGATTTCGCGCATCATCGGCACGATGATGGCGAGCCGCTCCTGCCAGGTGAGTTCGTGCTGCGGATCGAGGGCCAATAGGTCGCTCAAGGGTTCGTCCTCATCATTGGATTAATTGCGCCGACCGCGGCAGCCGCACGGCCTGAATTGTAGCCGGAGAATGCGCGCACCGGCATGGTCGGGGGCACGCAAAAAGAACGCCGCATCGCCCTTGCGGGCGATTTTCTCATCCACTGAAAACCGGGCAGACGCCCAGCGGCACGAAATGAAATGGTATGCCGCTGGTCCGCCGCGGCGGATCCGCCGATGTTGACGCGCGAATCAACTTTCATCTAACCAGCGAGGCCATCCGCCGAGCGAATGGCGTCGCAGACGCGCACGACCTGCCGCATCTCGGCCACGTCGTGGACGCGCACCATTTCCACGCCGGCCAGCACGCAATGTGCCACGGCGCCGGCGGTCCCCATGACGCGATCCTCCGGCGACGCCGCGCCCGACAATTCGCCGATGAACCGCTTGCGCGACACGCCGACGAGAATCGGCCAGCGTCCGCGCAGAGTGGAGACGCCGTGAATCAGCGCCAGGTTGTGGGCCAGCGTCTTGCCGAACCCGATGCCGGGATCAACGATCATCCGGCCGACATCGACGCCCTGATCGCCGAGCACCTCGGCGCGGTCGATGAAGAAACGGGCCACGTCATTGACGACATTTGAATAACTCGGGTTCTTCTGCATCGTCTGGGGCGTGCCCTGCATGTGCATGAGAACAAAGGGCACGCGGCGCCCGGCCAGCAGCCGCGGCATGGCGCGGTCATGCCGCGCCGCGGAGACGTCGTTCACGATGTCCACCCCGGCGTCGAGGGCCGCCGCCGCCACCTTCGCCGACCGGGTGTCGATCGAAATGGGAATCGCCAGCCCCTGCTTTCGGGCCTTCTGAATGACCGGAATCGCCCGGCGAATCTGTTCGTCGGGCGGAACGGCCAACGCCCCGGGCCGAGTGCTTTCGGCCCCGACATCGATGACGTCCGCGCCCTGGGCGGCCAGTTCCACGGCCCGGGCAACGGCCGCGTCAACCTCGGCGTATCGTCCGCCATCACTGAAACTGTCCGGGGTGACATTAAGAACGCCCATGATGAGGCATCGCGGGCCAAACACGAGCGGGCCGTGGGCCGTAGAGTAGGTGACTGCGGACGCGTCGGATCTATGAACCGGCATGACGGCATGTTACGCTCGCGGCGGAGCCTCGCAACTTGAATACACCCGTGGAATCCCATCCGCCCCCCGCCGAATCACCCGCGTGTCGCAGACCGTCGGCGCTGGTCTCCGCGGCCTCGCTGGTCGCCATCGTTGCGGCGGCGATTGTGTTCTCGTGGCCGACCCGGCACGGCGAGTTTCTACACGGCGACGACTACAACCTGGTCCTCGAACAGGTCTTCGTGAATCACCCCTCGTGGTCGAATGCATGGCACCTGCTCAGCATGGTGCACGGCGATCTCTATCAACCATTGCCGATGCTGAGTTTTCAGGCAAACCATGCGCTCGCGCGCCCCGATGCCGAGAGCCGATTCCCGGTCGATCCGCTGGTGTTTCATCTGACCAATATTTTCCTGCATGCGCTCAATTCCGCGCTGGCCTGGGCCGTCGTACGCCGGCTTTGCGGTTGTCGGCGGGTCACGCTGCTCGTAGGACTGCTGTTCGCCTGCCATCCGCTGGCGCTGGAGCCGGTTGCGTGGATCACCGGCCGCATGATCCTGATGGCGACGACGTTTTCGCTGCTGCTCCTGCTCGCGTTCCTGCACCGGCCCACGGGCGGCGGAAGCGGATGGAGTTACGGCGCGATCCTCGCCTGGGTCGCGGCACTGCTGTCCAAGGTGCTGCCGACCGTTCCGCTGGCAGCGGCGTGGTGCGACCTTCGCACCGGACGTCCGCGCGATCGGCGGTGGTGGCTGACGCTCGTCATCCTGCTGGAATTGACCGGTGCGGCGACGGCGTTTGCCATTTATACGACGCGGGAATTTGGCGTCTCCGCCTCCGCCGAGGCCGAGGCCACGACCAGCGCGCCGGTGCGCATGCTGCTGGCCGGGCGGTATTACCTCGAAAACTATGTCCGCCCCACCAGGCTGACCGCGTGGTCTCCGCCGCCGCAGCACGTGGCGTTCTTATCTACCAGCGTCGCGATCGGTCTGGCGGAATGGGCGGTGCTGCTGGGTATTGCCTGGATCGTGCGGCGGCGAATTCCGGTGGCCTGGACGGGTTTCGTGTTGTTTCTCATCTTGCTCTCACCGTTTCTCGCCGCCACCACGGCGCGGAAGTTCCTCACCGCCGATCGCTACATGTATCTGCCGATGGTCGGCCTGCACCTGATGACCGCGGCGGTGTTCATCGGGTTGGTCGACGCGCTGGCCAGGCGGGTCGGTCGCGTGACCGCACACGTCGCAGGCGCGGCCGCAGCGACGAGCCTTCTCGCATTTTTCATGGTGACCGGCTGGAACCAGGCGCGGGTGTGGTCGGGCATCGTCGCCCAGGCGCGACACACCAGGGCGATTCATCCGAATGACGCGGAGGTACACGTTCAACTGGTGAAGGCGCTGCTGCAGCGCGGCCTGAACGAGGAGGCCTTGAAGGAAGTCGCTTCGGGGCGCCGACAATGGCCGCAGGACCAGACCTGGCCGGCGTTGGAGGGTGAGGCCTTGCTGGAGATGGGCGATGGGGCCACCGCTGTTGATCCGCTCCTGCAGGCCGAAGCGATCGGACAGAATTTGAAGCGCGTGCGCTACAAACTCGGCCTGGCCATGGACAAGGCAGGCCGCGGTGCTGAAGCCCGGTGTCGATATTTGACCATTCTCGCAATCGACCCGTTCTTCCTGCCGGCGTGGACGGCGCTGGCCCGCAACTACCGCGCGGCGGGCATGATGGATTTCTCCGAGCGGGCATACGACCAGGCACTGGCGATCAATCCGCGGCATCGACGCGCGTTGAAAGAACTGGCCGATGTCCACATCGCCCTGCACAACTGGCCGGCCGCGGCTGAACTGCTGGAGCGAAACCTCGCCCTCGATCCGAGCGACGACGCAGCCATGCTGAATCTTGCCATCGTCCAGCGATACCTGGGCAAACCCGAAGAGGCATTGGAACGCTTCAACCGATTGTTGGCTGCGCATCCCGATGCAACGTCTGTGCAGATCAACCGTGCCGGCCTGCTGGCCTCGATGGGGCGGACGGCCGAGGCGGAATCCGACTATCGCGCCGTGCTGACCAATTCGCCGAGTGATCGAAGCGCGCTCATTGCATATCACGAACTGCTCCAGCAGCAGCATCGTCATCGCGATCTTGTCGACCTGTGGGCAACAGTCCGCGCTCGATCGCCGCACGACTCCGAGGTGCCGGGCTGGTGGACTTTCTCGAAGGCGCTCGGCGGCGAGATCTCGCTGATGGAAGCGAAAGTGCTCACCGGCCAAATCCCCGGTGACGCTTTGGGACGATCGTTGGGTGAATGGGCGACCGCTTACGTCGACCTCGCCGCAGGCAACCTCGACGTCTGGCCGTCGTACATCAAGGTGGATCGATTCAAGAATATCTCAGCACTGATGCGCCAGGAGCAGGGCCGCGTCGTTGTGGTCGCCCTGGCGGACTTGCCGGAAGCAGTTCGAGACTCGCCCTCCGGTGTTTGCGCCCTGGTCGCAGCACTGGTGTTCAAGGGCGACATCGACACGGCCCGGGGCGCCTTGGCGCAATTGCAAGCCATGCCCGATTCCGCCATTTGGGTTCAACGGGCGCAGGCGTATCTCGACGCTGCGGCGCGGATCGATTAAGACCCTCGGTCAGGGCCGGCCTGTCCGCAGGCAGGTCGTCCGCGCGTTGGTGCTGAGGCGCGAGTGAGCGAATCAGAATGCACGAGCAGGCCATGCTGAAAACCGCCATCATCGGAGTCGGTCATTGGGGCGCGAACGTGCTGCGCGTGCTCGCAACCCATCCGCGCAGCCAACTGACGTATATCTGCGATCTCGACGCCGCCACGCTCAAACAGCAGGCTGCACGATACGGCAATCCGACGGCAATCAATGATTTCGCCACGGTTCTGAATGACGCATCGGTGCAGGCCGCCTTCATCGCCACCGAGGCGCCGAGTCACTTCAGCCTCGCCGCAGCGGCCCTGGATGCCGGCAAGCACGTCTTCGTCGAGAAGCCGATGACGCTTTGTCCGCGCGATGCCCGAACGCTGATCGACAAGGCCGCGGCCGCCGGTCGCAAGTTGATGGTCGGCCACCTGCTCGAACACCACCCCGCATTCGACGCGATTCGAGACCTCGTCGAGGCCGGTCACATCGGCGACATCTACTACATGTACACCCAGCGGCTGAACCTCGGCATCGTCCGCAAGGAGGAGAATGCGTGGTGGTCGCTGGCCCCGCACGATATTTCAGTCATTTGTCGCTTATTCAATGCCGAGCCGGTCAGCTTGGCCGCCAGCGGTCAGTCGTATCTGCAGAACGGCGTCGAGGACGTGGTCTTCGCCACGCTCAAATTCGCGGACGGCCGCATGGCGTCGATCCACGTTTCGTGGCTCGACCCGCACAAGACGCGCCAGATGACCCTGGTCGGCACGCGCAAGATGATCACCTGGGACGACATGGCCCCGGGCGAGCCGGTGCGGATTTATGACAAATCGGCGGTGACACCGCGCATCGCCTCCTATGCCGAGTCGATCTCGCTTCGTTCCGGCGACATCCTCATCCCGCGCATTCCGGCGGGCGAGCCGCTGGTCCGCGAAGTGGGTCATTTTATCGATGCGTGTCTGAATGACACGCCGGTGTCAACGGACGGCGCGGCCGGGCTGCGCGTGGTGCGCGTACTGGAGGCCGGTGCGAGATCGCTGGCCCGCGGCGGCGCGTCATGTCAACTGGATGAAGTCGACGGGGCCTGCCCATGAGCGCGACCGAATCGCCCTACTTCGTACATCCCACGAGTTGCGTCGATGAGCCCGTCTCCATCGGGCCGGGCACGAAAATCTGGCACTTCTGCCACGTCTCGTCGGGCGCGATCATCGGGCGGGACTGCTCATTCGGTCAGAACTGCTTCGTGGCGGGCGGCGTCAAGATCGGTGACGGCTGCAAGATTCAGAACAACGTCTCAATTTACGCCGGCGTGGATCTGGAAGACGGCGTCTTCTGCGGCCCGAGCATGGTGTTCACCAATGTGATGAATCCGCGCAGCGAGGTCAATCGAAAGGCCGAGTACCGCCGGACGCTCGTTCGACAGGGCGCGACCATCGGGGCGAACGCCACCATCGTCTGCGGCATCACGCTTGGGCGCTATTGTTTCATCGCCGCGGGCGCCGTGGTCACGCACGACGTGCCGGATTTTGCCCTGATTGCCGGCGTGCCCGGTCAACACAAGGGCTGGATGAGCCGGCACGGCGAGCGGTTGACGCTGGATGCCGCCGGCACGGCGGTTTGCCCCGCGACCGGCGAGCGATATCGCCTGACATCGTCAAATATGTTAATACAAGCGTAGTTGTATTAGGCCGGGTCGTACGCATGCCGACGCAAAGGCCGTCGGCATGGCACCCGGCCAACTGTGCTTGGATAAACGTAGTTGAATTATCGCCGCTTTGTCGAGATTTCTCACTCTGAGAATGACGCGCTAGGGCTTGGGGTGCGCGGCGAAGAATGCCCACAGTTCGTCGGTCGCGTCTAGGCTGGTACTGGGCACGTCGGCGACGAGGCGCGGTTTGATGCCGCCGGGCCAGGCGTGGCCCTGACCGATCACCTTGAATAACACGACATCCGCGTAATTGCCCTGCGCTGCGTGAGTTTCCTTGATGACATCCCCTGCCGTGTTCGGCTCCACGACCGGAGTGGGGCTGGCGCCGTTCGCACCCACCCAGAATTGCACGGACTCGGCCACCGACAAGTCGATCCGCCCGCGAACGAAACCGGCAATCGTCTCGCCGCCCTCGTAGAGCACATGCTGGTCTTCGGTGCCGTGAATGATCATCACTGCCACCGGCGAGTCCGGCACGGGCGGCACCTCCACCGCGGCCGACGCGCTGGTCTGCCCGCCGACGGACCCGGCCACCGGTCCGATGGCCGCGATGAGGTCGGGCCGGACCGCCGCCAGTCGATGGGACATCATCGCCCCATTCGACATGCCGGTGGCAAAAATTCGCTTCGCATCGACCGCGACATCTGACTTGATATCATCGATCATCGCCGCGAGGAAGCCGACATCGTCCACGTCCACCCGCTGCGGCCGGCCGCAACAATGGCCCGCGTTCCAGGCCCGATTCACGCCGTCGGGATAGGCAACGAGAAAGCCCTCGGCATCCGCCTTCTCACTCCAGCCGTAAAAACGGGCCGCGCCGGCCCCGTCGCCGAAGCCGCCATGCAGCATGATCACCAACGGCAGGGCCCGCGTGCCGTCATAGCCGGTCGGCACGTGAAGAATGTACGAACGGTTGCGGCCGCCGTGCTTCAGTTTCAGATTGTGATCACCGGCGAAAACGACGCACGGCGCCGTCGTGCTCGGCGCGGTCTGGCAACCCGGATTGGGCGACGGCACGCAATGTCCGCCGTAGAGAAGCCCGAAAAGCGCCAGCATCGGCGGAACGAGAAGCACGCGTCGCATTCGAATCAGCATGGATTCACCCGTCGAAGACCGCGAGGTTTGTACACCGTACCGTAAAACGCATCCCAAATCACGCTATTGCCGCGTTCTCATGCGACCCGGTTGCGCCGCCCCGGCGACCGCTTATTCCGGACGAACGCGATCGCTCAGCCACGCCTGCGAGGCATGCCACGCACGATGCCGCGCGGCTTCGGCCAACGCAGCATCGGACCATGTCTCCGGGGCAAATGCAACGCCGAATATCGCCCCCATCGCGGCAACCAGCCGGTCGGCGGCTTCGGCCATGTCAATCGACCGACTGGCGCATCCGCTCCACGTCGCGCAGGGCTGCTCCTCAAATCGGCAGGCCAGCATGATCGAACCGTGTTGCAGGACGGCGGTCTTCGTGCGCCGCTGGGCCGAACCGGCGAGTTTGTTGAAGGCGCCGGCCTTCCGCTTCACGATCACGTCGTAGGCGTGGTGCCGCGCAAAGCAGTAGAACGGGCCGCGCTGCGACCAGCCGCTGGCGCCCCGGCCCGCCTTCGCGCCCGGGTAGAGCACTTCATGCATATCGATTTTTGTCGTTGAATCAACCGTGGCGGCGATGGCCCGGACGATTGCACGGTGGGCCAGTCCATACAGATCATTGGGTCGGTCGGCAATCAACGGGTGCCTCAGCGGAAGCACCAGCGAATAGGTCAATTCGAGGTCGTGCAGGATCGCCCCGCCGCCGGTGGAACGACGAACGAGCGGCAAGGCGCGCGTAACGCCTGAAAGACCCGCCGTCTCGCTCACATCCTGAAAGTAACCGAGTGAAAGGGTGGGCGTTTCCCAGCCGTATGTCCGCAGGATGGGCCTGGAATCGGCCGACGCCATGCGAAGCAGCGCCTCGTCGCGGGCCATGTTTTCCGCGCCGGGGAATCGTTCATCGCGAAGGTAGCCGAAGGTCTGCACGCCCGGATGGTAGTGCGGCGCGGCCCGAAACTTAAGCGGCGACCCTTACTGCCAACACACGCGCCTCGGCCGCAAGACGAAGAACGCAGCGATGGCCAGAAGCACGGCTTGCAGGGGCTTGGCCGCCAGGACGATCAGCCCCACCGACAACAGGCAGACGAACAACCGCAATTCCCTGGTCATGCCGCGTCCCTCCGGTCGATCGACGTGCATGAACCGAACCGCGCCGGTCGCCACGGGCGGGCGTCCGAAAAGAGGGGCCGTTTGCGGCAGCGAGATGTGCTTATTGGATCGCCCGTCACACCGACGGGACCCGTCCGATTGTGCCGACCTGTTGCCGCTGAGCGTCAAACCGCGTGGCGCGCCGCAACGCCTGTGGAGGTTTGCATCCTGTGCCGTCCGCCGTAGGCTCTCGGACCGTGCACATTATCTCCACCACGCTTTGTTATCCGCACCCCGCCGCGCCGACGCAGGGGATTTTCGTCCAACGACGGCTCGCGGCGATTCATCAACTCGTTCCGCTGACGGTCATCGCCCCACAGCCGTGGTTTCCGTTCGTGCGACCGATCAAAGCCGGCCCCGACATCGAGTCCGGCGAAACCCCGCCGACCCAGCGACCGCGCATGTTCTACCTGCCGGGAATCGCCAAACGTCTGGATGCGGACTTCTACGCCCGAACGCTCGCATCTGCGATTCACCGACATCTCGGCAACACGAAACCCGATCTGATCGATGCCCATTTTGAATGGCCTGATGCCGTCGGCGCATGGCGCGTCGCCAGGCGGTTGGACGTGCCAATCGTCTGCACGCTGCGCGGCAAACTCGGCAGCCAGTCGCAGCATCCAGCCAAACGACGCGGACTTCGCGCGATGCTCCTGGGCGCCAATGCCCTCATCTCCGTCTCGGCCGCGCTGGCGGAAGACGCCCGACGGCTGGCCGATGCCGACCTGCCGATTCGCGTCATTCCCAACGGAATCGATCGCGCGGTATTTCATCCGGCCGCCGGCCATGCAGACAATCGGGATCATCCGCACGACGCCGCTGAGCGGATCGTCGTGTCCGTCGGGCACCTTCAGCGGCTCAAGGGATTTCATCGTCTTGTCGAGATTTGGCCGGACGTGCGGAATCGAATCGGGGCTGCGCGCCTGGTCCTCATTGGCGGCGAAGCAGGTGAACCGGCGTACGTCCGGGCGCTTCGCCGTCGCATGGATGCACTCGGCCTTACCGGCTGCGTCACGCTTGCCGGACGCCTGGACCCGCCGCAAGTCGCACATGCTTTGGCGTCTGCCGATCTCTTTGTCCTGGCCAGCGCCTCGGAAGGCTGGTGCAACGCCCTCGCCGAGGCATTGGCCTGCGGATGTCCAACTGTGGCGACCGACGTCGGGGGAAATCGAGAAATCGTCCATCACCCCGCGCTGGGCCGAACCGTGCCCGCGGCCGACGATACGGCGCTGGTCGAAGCCATCGTCGCCGAACTTCAACGCACGCCTGACCGCGCCCTTATCGCTGAAATGGGCGGCCGGCGCGATTGGCAAAGTGTCGCCCGGGAATGCGTCGATGTATGGAGTAGCGTTCTTGGACGACCCCTGTTACCGAACTGAAACCCACGCCCATCGTGATCGCCGACCGCAACATCATCTGCATCGCCAGCAACTGGTCGGCCGACCCGACCAGCAAGCATCACGTCATGCAGCGGCTGGCGAAACACAATCACGTGGTCTGGGTCAATTACCACGCCTCGCGCCGGCCGAGTGCGACGATGGCCGATTTCGGTGCGGCGACCGCCAAGATTCGACAGTTCGTGCGCGGACCGGTGCGCGTCAGCGACAACATGACCGTGGTCGCGCCGATGGTGGTGCCGCTGCCTGGGCATGCGGCGGTCACCGCGCTCAATCGGCGGCTGCTGGTTCGGCAAATTCGATCGGTGCTGAAGACACTGCCACCACGACCGACGCAATTGTGGAGTTTCGCGCCCGACGCGGACTACCTCTGCGGCGCGTTCGGCGAGGAGTGCGTCGTCTATTACTGCGTGGATGAGTTCAGTGAATTCACCGGCTACGACCGCGAGCGGGTTCTGGCGTCAGAGGCGCGGCTGGCGGGCAAGGCGGACCTGCTCATCGCCACATCGCGGGCGCTTTACGATGCGAAACGCGACCTGTGTCGTCGTGCGATTCACGTGCCGCACGGCGTCGACTTCGAGCATTTTTCCACGGCTGACCGCGCGCAGCGAAATTCGATTCCGAATGACATCGCCGCGCTGCCCCGCCCCATCCTCGGGTTCTGGGGGTTAATTCAGGATTGGGTTGACGTCGATCTGCTCGCGCGGGTCGCGCGTGCAAGGCCGGACTGGTCGATCGCCTTGATCGGCGATATCGCGACTGACGTCTCCAAGATTCGCGGGCAGCCGAATGTTCACTTGATGGGCCGGCGGCCCTATCGCGTCCTGCCGCGCTACGCCGAGGCATTCGACGCCGGCATCATCCCTTTCAAAGTCAACGAACTCACGCGTGCCGTGAATCCGATCAAATTGCGCGAGTATCTCGCCGCCGGCCTGCCGGTGGTCTCGACCGCCCTTCCGGAGGTCGAGGACTACCGCCCGCATGTCGACATCGCGAACGACGCGGATCGGTTCATCGAAGCATGCGAAACCGCGACGCAAAATGACAACGCGCATCGGGCCGCCGCGCGGCGCGAGGCAATGCGCCGCGAGACTTGGGACGCAAAGGTGGCGGAAATTTCGGAGGCTGTCATCCCGGCGGGATGCCGGCAATCTCGGTAGTCAACCTCGTCGGCGCGCCGATGTCGGCGACGAATACGTCGCCGGTGATCGCCTCCGCGCCGGGCACCAGGAATCCCGGCTTTTTTGCGACAAATGTAATCGTTCGCCAGGCCCGCACACAGCCACGACCTGTCTGCACTTGAAGCCGGCCAATGGCCGGTTCGCCGGTGTCGCAATCCATGCCACTGGGCACATCGATTGCGACAACCGGCCTTCCCGAGTAATTCATGCAGTCAATCGCCGCGCTGATCGGAGGACGCGGCTCGCCGGAGAATCCCGTGCCCAGCAGTGCGTCCACGATCAGCGCCGCCCGACGGCATTGATCCCCCAATTGCTCGATTTCACCGGCGTCTTGAACGACACAAAGTGGCAGGCGCATCCGCTCGACGACGCGATGGTTGATCTGCGCATCGCCACGGAGTTTGTCCGGCGTGCCCACGAGAAAAACCTCGACGTCACGCCCCCCATTCGACAGGTGTCGCGCGATGACAAATCCGTCGCCGCCGTTGTTGCCCGGTCCGCACACGATGGCGACCCGATTGCCTGGCTTCGACCACGTCGCGATCAGTGCCGCGGCGTTGCGCCCTGCATTCTCCATCAGTACGACACCGGGGATGCCGAATTCCTCGATGGCGCGGCGGTCAACCTCACGCACCTGCGCCCGCGTGAGCACCCGAATGTTCGCGTCATGTGTCGACATCATCGAGGGCCTCATGGCGTGGCCGGCTCGCTTGTGGGGCGTGACGCTGCGCTCGCGCGCACCAGCCGGGCTGCCAGCGCGGCACGGGCCCGTTCAAACTCCGGCGGCGCGATCAGACCCGCGCGCTTCAATTCGGCCAGCACATCGTCGTAGGCCGCCAGCGCCTCGGGCAGCCTGCCGGCCTGCTCCAGTGCTCCGCCACGATTCCACCGCCACACCACCACCGGCCCGCCTCGCGCAATGGCCATGTCATACAGTTCCACCGCGAAATCGGCGGCGTCGGCCTTGCGCCACGCCGAATCGGCGAGCGCGGCATACTCGCTCGCACCGACGTCGCCCTTCGCCTGGGCCAGCGCGATCTGGTCCCGTGCCGCGCCGCTGTTTCCCCTCAGAATGAACGCCCGCGCCAGGGTCGCACGCGCCCAGGGCTCCTGCGGGCCCAGGCCCCGCTCCAGCGCCGTATTCAATTGCTCGATGGCACCGTCCTGATCGCCGGTGAAAGACAACGCTCGCCCGTGGATGTAGAAATACTGCGAATTTCCGTCCCGACTTTCAACGGCTTCGCGCGCGTGAACCAGGGCCTCATCGTACAGGCCGAGTTCGAGTTTCACCGCGGCCAGTTCGTATTGAGCCTTCTTCAAGTCTGGGCAGATTTCCGCGACATGCGTCCAAAGTGCGAGTGAATCCTGCCAGATCCCCTGCTGCGCCCTGTTCAGCGCTGCCAGCGGAATCAGCAGGACCGCCAGAAGAACCGGCGCTGCATATTCTCGGCGCGAGGCGGCGAATCGCGCCGCGTGCGCAAGCCCGCCGACCGCCATCAGTGCGAACGCCAGCGGCAAGTAAAGAAACCGATCCGCGATCACGGTCTCATCGAACCGCACCAGTCCCACGGCCGGAGCAAGCAGCACGAGGAATGAGATCAAGGCGACCGCAAGGAAGGGCGCACGGCGGCGCAGCGCCCACGCAAGCGATGTCGCCAACACCACGCCGATTCCGCTGGCGATCGATGCGGGATTCAAGACCGAACCGCCGCCCAGCAGCGGACGATACGGCGAAAGGACCATCGGCCAAACGAGATTGGTGACGTATTGACCCACTGCCACGAGCGCCTGGGCCGCGTCGAAGACCAGGCGCTTGCCCCCCGCGACCACCAGCCCGGCCCCGGAGGCGGCTTGACTCGTCCAGGCCACGATGCCGGATACGACCATGATGGCCAACACGGGCGTCAGCGCTCGCCAATTCGGCCGTATTCTCAGCGGCCATTTATCCAGCAGCAGCCATGTCAGCGGAATCAGCACCGCCGTCGGTTTTGACAGCACCGCCAGCGCAAACAGCCCCGTCGCCGCGGCCATCCATCCCGCATGGTCCGTGCGGCGATAGCGCAAATAGCCCCATGTCGCCGACAATGCCAGCCATCCGGACAGCACCGTCTTGCGCTGCGAAATCCACGCGACCGATTCCACCTGCACCGGGTGGGCCGCAAAGAGCGCCGCGATCATCGCGGGAATCCAGATGCCGCCGATTGCTTCACGCAGGACCAGCATGACCGCAATCGATGCGAGGGCATGCAAAAACACACTGGTCAATCTAAAGACGAAGGGCGAGGGCGCGTCGGGTCCGCTCAGCACGCCGTCCAACATGAGCGAGGCCATGGTCAGCGGCTGGTAGTAGCCGTCGACCGTCGATGGATGCCGGACCTCGCTCAAGACCCGTGCGACGCCCTGCCACGAAGGCGAACGGACGAGCGGGTTGTCGACCACGTACTGCCAGTCATCCAGCCGGACGAACTCGACCGTGGCGGACGGCCAGTGGAGGACGAAGACACCGATCGCCAATGCCGCTGCGGCGAAGAGCTCGCCCTGTCCGCGTCGTGACGTGATGGGCGTGTCCATTGGCTTCAAGCGTATGCCCTGGGCGTATCGCGGGGACCTATGGCGAACTGAATGAGTCTAACCGCTCCGGCGCATCGGGTCCGCTGCCGGGCGTGTCGGACTGTTTCTCCGCTGGACAAGCGGACCTCATGAACCCTGCGCCGCCAAGGCCGCCCCGCTGCCGATACCGGTTCCAAGCACCGGCGCTCCGGACTTGTCGATCAGCGTCTCAAATCCGGACGTATCGGCCAGGCGCGACAACGACGGATACCGCGCCGCGCGCAGTGCCGACTGCGGATCCATCGCCAGTGCGGCCTCAAGGTGCAGTCTTGCATGTTCGAGCACATCGATGTCGGCCCAGGCCGCGGCCAGCGCCACGTGCACCTCGGGGTCGTTTCGATCGCGCAGGGCCTCCTGCAACTCGCCCCGGGCGGACGCGGCGCGGCTCGTCGCGAGGTAGGCCTGTCCCAGGGCGAGGCGCACATCCGCCGACTCCGGTCGCAGATCCCGCGCCGCCTCCAGATAGACAATCGCCTTATCCTCTTGCCCGCACGCGCGCAGGGCGATGCCGAGGTTCTGCAGGCACTCGGGCCAGTTCGGACGCAGGGCCAGGGCGCGGGTCAGCGGTTCGACCGCCTGCGACGCCCCGCCGGGCCGGCACAACCAGGCCGTGCCCAGGTAGAACTGCGCCAGCGCATTGTCGGGGTCGATGTTCGCGGCGACGCGGGCCGATCGAAGGGCAGCGTCCGGATCCTGCACTGCGTCCGGCGACTCGGAATTAGACAGATACCATTGAACTAGTCCGAGATGGCCGTAACTCCATCCCGGCTGCGTCTCCACCACCCGTGCAAAGAGCGTCTCGCCACTCTGCCAGATCGATGCCTGGCGCCGTGATTCGACTGCGAAGCCCACCGCCGCCGCGGCACAGGCAACCCATGCAATGCGGTGACCGACGGTCATCGACGCATCCCGACGACGAACGCCAAGCCAGGCCGCAACAGCGATCAGCGGTGCGAGCAGGGCCAGATACAGATGCGAGTCGCCCGGCATGCGATCGGTGTACGCAACATGGATCATCGCGGGCAGGAGGAGCAATAGAAACGAGGCGGTTGCGAGCGCCAGCGGCCTCGCCCCGCGCCATGCCGCGATGAGTGTGATGACCATCAGAGCCGAAAAAGCGAGCAAGGCCAGGGTGGTCGCGGGGGATGCGGCAAATGCCCGGTAGGCCGGTGCGATGTTCAGCGGAAGGACCGATCGTTCCACGAACGACGCGATCGCCCCCAATGCATGCCACGCAAGATTCGGCGGCGACGCCAACGGCGCCGGCCCGCGCACCATGACCAGCCCCTGCGCGACGCACGCTGCAACCATGATTCCGAGCAGCGGCAGTTTCTCCACCACCGACCACACCGACCACCGTCGCAGCGGCCATACATCCATCAACAGCAGGACCATCGGCAACGGAATCGCCGCCGGACCCGCCATCACCGCCGCGCCATAACAGGCAATTGTCGCGATCAGCATTCCCAACCGGCCGTTGCGCGCATACGTCGCATGGCAGTGCAGCGTGAGCAGGCTGAAGAAACCGGCCAGCACGCTCATTCGCTGCGAGAGCCAGCCCACGCTTTCCACCTGGGCCGGATGCAATCCAAACAGCAGCGCCGGCACGGTTGCCCATGCGACGGAACGTGACAATCGCAAACCCAATCCGAAGACCAGACCCGTGTTGATCAAATGCAGCAGAAATGCCGTGCGGTGGTAACGGTACGCCAGTTTGGCCGGATCGCCCGCCTGGTGCGAATCTAGACCGAGCGACAGGATCGACAGCGGCTGATAGGCGCCGGCGGCATCGGCGGGATACAGCACCCCGCCGGTGGACTTCACCGCGGTGACCCGCCTGAGCATGAACCTGGCGTCCACGCGCGAATCGACGACCACCCGGTGCGCCGCGCGATCGGCCCGAATGTCATCGAGGTTCACGAAGCCCGCCGAAAGGACCGGCCAGACGGCCCAGCCGACAACGCCCATGCAGATCGCACAGGCCAGCGCCGCGCGACCCCGTGCGATGCCGCCCGCTTCGAATGGAACCGGGTCGCGGTTCATGAAGGCCTCACGGAGAACAACCTGTGCGGCACGACGTCCATCGATTATTCGATAACCTCAAGATCGTCTCGCGCACCGCGATCAATCTGGCAATTGTAGGTCGCTGGTGAGGCCCCTACAATCAGCGGTCATGCGAATCCTCCTGTGCAACGACGACGGTATTCTTGCCCCCGGCATTGCCGCGATGTATGACGTGCTGGCGGTCGATCACGATGTGACCGTGGTCGCGCCCGCGCTCGTGCAATCGGCCACCGCCCACGCCATCACCATCCGCCTGCCGCTCATCTGCCACAAGATGCACGTCGGCGGGCGGTTTCACGGCACCAGCGTCGAAGGCTCGCCCGCCGACTGCGTCAAACTCGCAGTGCATACGCTCATGCAGCAGAAGCCGGACCTGGTCGTCTCCGGAATGAACGCCGGGGCCAACGTCGGCATTCACGTGCTGTACTCGGGCACGGTCGCCGCTGCCGCGGAAGGGGCGATGCTCGGCTGTCCGGCCATCGCGGTGTCGCTGGAGTATTCGTCGGAACTGAACTTCGAACGGGCCGCCGTGGTGGCCCGCCGGGTGATCGATCAGATCCTCTCGTACGGCGTCGCCCCGGGACATTTATACAATGTGAACATTCCCGCGCAGAAGCCGGGCTGGCCGCGCGGCGTCCGGGTCGGGCCGCAATCCACCCTCGGCCTCGATGAGAAGATTGAGAAGCGCTCCGACCCCAGCGGCCGCGACTACTACTGGCTCAGCGGCAATTTCGGCGACACCTCGCGCGAGGCCGACACCGACCTGAAACTCCTCCGCGAAGGCTACGTCACGGTCACACCGCTGCACTTCGACCTGACCCACGTCCCGCGCCTGCGGGCCATGGCGGAGTGGAACTGGGATAATGTGCGAATGAGATGATGTTGAATGAAGAATGTAGAATGTAGAATGTAGAATGTAGAATGTAGGAATGAGATCCAGCGCTTCGCGTGGTACGACCTCTTTTCTACATTCTTCATTCTTCATTCAATTCAATCTGCGGCGTTCCATTCACTCGCTACCATACCCCCATGAGCGCCCCCCGTGAGACCCTTAGCCAGCGCGATTTGCGGCACAATGTCGTGCTGCTAGTTCTGATCGCCATCACCGTGATCTGGTCCGGCATTGCACCGCACGACCGCAAGGTCTGGCTCATGGAGATCACGCCGATCATCGCCGGCGTCTTCGCCCTTGCTGCCACCTATCGCTACTATCGCTTCACCCGCCTGTCGTACTTCGTCATCTTCCTGGCCGCCATCCTCATCTCCATCGGCGGGCACTACACCTTCGAGCGCGTGCCATTCGGCATCTGGGCCAGGGAATATTTCGGCAGCAGCCGCAACCACTACGACCGCGCGGGCCACTTCATGCAGGGCGTGTTCAGCGCCCTGCTTATCCGCGAAATGGTGCTGCGGCGCAGCGGCGTGCGGCGCGGACACTGGCTGTTCATGCTGGTGTCGTCCTCGTCGCTGGCAATTGCGGCGCTGTTCGAGTTTGCCGAGTGGTTCGTGGCGGTCACGGTGGGCGACGGCTCGCAGGCCTACCTCGCCACCCAGGGCGACGAATGGGACGCCCACTGGGACATGCTGCTGGCGTTCGTCGGGTCGATTCTCGTGCAACTCACGCTGGCGCGATTTCAGGACAAGCAACTCCGCGAGCGCGGGCTGGCACTCGACAAATAGCGAATGACTAATTGCGAATGGCGAATGAACTCAGAAACCCCCGCGGAAGCGAAGGGCGTATGGCCACCCAAAGCCGCGGCCATGTCGACGAATCGCCTCACGCGCCCATGACCATCCATGCTGACAGTCCCAGGAAGCCGGCATAGGACCCCAGCAGCAGGCCGCCCTCGACTCGCGAGACCGTCTTTCCAAAAGTGCGGCTGATGCCCACCATGCCCACCGCCAGCAGACCCATGTAGCACAGCGGCAGCGTCAGCAGCGTGTCCACGCCGGGCGGCGCAACCAATCCCACGATCCCGAACACCGCCCCCGCGTTAAATAGACACGAACCGATCGCGTTGCCCATCGCCAAGTCGGTCTGACCGCGACGAACCGCCATCACGCCGGTCACCACTTCGGGCATGGTCGTGCCAATCGAGACAATGGTCACACCGACAAGAGCCGCGGGCATGCCCAATGCGATGGCCATGGCCGAGGCGCCATCGCTGGTGAGCGAGCCGCCAAACGCCAGCAGTGCCAGGCCGCCGCCGAAGCAGATGGCGATCATGAACCAGCCCATCGGCACGGGATCCTGCATGGGATCGTCGCCCAATGTGTCGGCGGCCGCGGGGGTAATGGCCTTGTCAGTCTGACGCAGGGCCGCCATGATCGTCCAGATGCTGTATCCGCCGAAGACGCCCAGCATGACGCCGGCCTCCCACGGCTGGAACCCGCTGGTGAGGCCGAGCACGGACATGATGCCGAGGATGCCGGCATTCAGCCAGATTTCGATTTTGATGAGCCGCTCCTGCACCACCAGCGGGCGAATCAACGCGCAGATGCCCAGAACGAGGGCCAGGTTGCTGATGTTTGCGCCGACGATGTTGCCGAGGGCGAGGTCGCCGCGTCCCTTGTAGGCCGAGATGAGATTGAGCGCCAGTTCCGGCGCACTGGTCCCCCAGGCGACCAGGGTCAGCCCGACGACCAGCGGCGACACCCGCAGACGCCGGGCCGTGTCCACCGAGGCGGCGACGAGCAGCCTCCCGCCGACAAGCAGGAGGACAAGCCCGCCGACGAATTGCAGTGAAGGGGTGAGCATGCGTGGGGCGAGTATAACGGACCGCCGCGTGTGTCGGATCCCTCTCTGCGTTCCATTCGGTTACGACCTCACGAACAACACCAATGGAATCTGTCCGGAGTGCGGGGCGGCCGGGAGCGTCGAGTACGAGGCGTGGTCGACGGAATAGCCGGGTGCCATGCTGACGGCCTTTGCGTCGGCATGCGGTTTACCAGGTGCGCCCCATGTGTCATCACCTCATCGTCCGCGCGGGCAAGCTGTCGAAGTCGATCCCGATGAGTTCCCTCACGCCATCCTCATAGGCCCGCGCGCTGGACCACGCCCAATCGGTCGTTGACTCACACAACCCGCGCCGCACTGGATTCTGATGGATGTAATCGATCTTCTGCCAGATCTTGTCCGGCGAAAAGAGATTCTCGTCGTATCCGCCGCCGCGCTGCCAGAATCGATGGGTGACGCGGCCCTTGGGCCCGCGATCCTCCATCTGCGGCAGGAAGTGGGGTGCGTTGGCCTGCACCCAGGTCAGCGCCCGATTCGTGACGGATTTCTTCAGGGTGTAGAGCACGTCCGACATCTTGAGCGGTGCGTCACCCGGCCAGAGCAGTAAGTGGATGTGTTCGGGCATGATGACGTAGGCCCAGAGATGGAATCCATGCGTTTGTCGCGATCGGATCAGGCCGTCGATAAACCATTGGCGCGAGCGGACCTTCGAAAGAAACGGGCGGCGTTGAAAACAGGAGAAGGTGTGGAATCTCGCCTCGCCGGGTTCATCGCGGCGTTGGAGTTGTTTGCGATGCATTGAGGGTGGGGTTGGCATCGACTGTCGAGTTTATCCAATTATGGGAGTTCTCTCGCATGCGACATGCCGACGCAACGGCCGTCGGCATGGCACCCCACGAAAGGTGTCGGCATGGCACCCTCAGACAACTGAAAACCGACAACTATCCCCGCACCCGGTGAATCATGCTCTGCGCCGTCGTCTTGATTCCGCGCAACTGGCTCGACAGCGCGTCCGCGTTCGGGGCGAACTGCATGGCCGTGTCGCGGAAGACCAGTTCGTCGTTGACCAGCCGGGCCAGCGACGCCGTGAACGAGTGCATGCCCTCGCCCTCGCTCGAGGCGATCAACTCCGGCATGTCATCGTCCATCGCCTTGCGAATCAGGTCCTTGCAGGTCGGGGTGTTAAGCAGCACCTCGGTGGCGGGAACGAGCGGAAAGTCCGGGTTGCAACCGGGCAGCAGCCGCTGGGCGCAGATGGCCCGCATGGAGTTGGACAGCGACCCGCGTATGAATTCGTGCTCGACGCTGGGGAAGAATTCCAGGATGCGGGCGAAGGCCTGCATGGCGTCGGCGGTGTGCAGACTGCCGAACACCAGGTGGCCGGTCTCGGCCGCCTGCAGCGCCGCGGTCATGGTGAACTTGTCGCGCATTTCGCCGACGAAGATCACATCCGGATCCTGCCGCACGACGTACTTCAGTCCCTCGCCGTAGGTCGGGATGTCGATGCCGATCTCGCGCTGGCTGATGATCGCCTTCTTCGGGCGGATCAGATACTCGACCGGGTCCTCGATGGTCACGATGTTGTCGTGCCGCGTCTCATTGATCTGCTCAATCATCGCGGCGAGAGTCGTGCTCTTGCCGGAGCCGGTGATGCCCGACACGATGATGAGCCCCTCGTTGGTCTTGTCGATCAACTGCGAATAGATCGGCGGGAGTTTCAACTGCTCGTAGGACGGGATGGTGCTGTTGACCCGGCGGATGGCGGCGTTCATATGATTGCCGGCACGAAAGATGTTCACGCGAAAGCGCTCGCCGTCGGGCAGCGTGGTCGCAAAGTCCAAATCGCCATGTTCGTCGTAAAAGGCCCGACGCTGCGGCGGGATGACCGTGGTCATGATGCGGTCGATGTCTTCGCCGGAAAGTTCGGGCAGGTTCAGGGCCCGCAGGTGGCCGCCGATGCGATAGAACGGCCGCACGCCGGCCTTCAGGTGCAGATCGGAGGCGTGCATGCCCTTCATGTTGGCGAGCATGTTCTGGATGGTGACTTCAGCTGACATGGAGACCTCCAGACGACAATGGCGAATGACAAATTGCGAATGGGAGGATCGCGCGCAACATTGTACCACGGAACGCGTTATCAGTTGTCGGTTTTCGATTATCAGTTTGATGGTGCTTGATCAGGATGCCCGGGCAAGATCCGGCGTCACCCGAGCATGGCCTTTACTGACTACTGACAACTGACAACTGATCACCCATGTCCTTCGGCTTCGGCAACCCCAGCCACGGCACGAGCACCCCCGGAAGGGCCCAGAGCACCTGCACCAGCCTGGCGCCCAGGGTGATCGCCAGCATCTGGTTCATGGACGCCCAACCGCCCTCGACCAGCACGCGGATGAACACCGCCTCCAGCAGGCCGAACCCCTGGATGCTGATGGGAATCGAGGCAAACAGATATCCGACGAAAACGCAGAGCATGATGGCGAGGTAAAGTTCGCCATAGGTCTGATCGCCGTGCGGGCCGACGCCGAAACTCCGCGCGAGATAATAGACTGCGGTCACAAAAAACAGGTGGCTGACCAGCGTGACCAGCAGTGCCGCGATGGCCTGCCGGGGATGAAAGCGAAACGAAAACGCCGTCTCGTCGATGCGACGAAGTTTGTCGGCAAACGGCAACCGATGCAGCAGGGCCTCGTACCGCACCAGCGTGCGCACCCGGCGCGAGAAATAGGCCGCGCCGCAGATGAACATGGCGACCATCAGGTAGCCGACGGCCTTGCCGTAATCGCCCAGCATGTTGCTGCGATGGGCCAGCAACATGGCCAGCGCCGCCAGGATGAGAAAACTGATCAACCCGATGACGCGATCGAGAAAGACGACGGTGACACCCTCGGTGCGCTTGGTCGTCCGCTTGGCGATGTGGTAGGCCTTGTAGATATCGCCCCCCGTCGTGCCGGGCATGGCGAAGTTGAAGAAGTTGCCCGCGAACGTGAGCAGGATCGATTCGCGCAGGCCGATGGTGATGTTCTGCACCGCCAGGAGCAGTTTGAGCCGCCATGCCATGAAGAAGGTGGTGGGGCCCATCGCGAGAATGGCCAGGCCCAGCCACGAGCGATCGGCCTGGCGAGCCAGCGTCTTCAAGCCGTACTCGATCGGCTGCTGGCCCTTCTCGAGTTTGCCGCGATCCGCCAGGTCCGTTCGCGCGACGGTCTTCTCGGCGTCGGAGTCAGGATCGCGCAGGCGAAGTGTTTCGCCCTCATCGGCCACAAGGAGATAGGTACGGGCAGGATTTTCGGCGAGCCTCACCCGGTCGTTGATCGTGACCTTGGTGGAGAGATACCAGATCGCGACGGCGCAGAACCCGAATTTGACCGCCCGAGACAACCATCGCTTCGCCGTCGCCGTCACGCATCGTCCTCGCATCCACCCGCAGAGCCCAACCGCGGCCCGGCCGAGGGGGATGCTAACCGAAGGAGCGCGCACGCAACATGGAGGGTTGTACAGTGGCCTCGAAATCGCTGAAGCGATCGCGCGTTCACTCTGAGCGAAGTGTCCGCGGCAGACCAGTGACATCCCCGGCCATCGAGCGAGATTCAAGGCGAATGGCTCATGGCCAACAGGAAATCGCGGATTACGAACGGCATTCTATCCACTATCCACTCGCCACTCGCCACTCGCCACTACTCACTTCCCCTGCGGCGGCCAAAAGACGTGATCGTCCGACTCGCCCGCCTTCTCGTCGTCCCAGCGCGTCGAATGTTGACCGCCGTCGTCCTGTCCGTTCTCCGAAAGGGAGTAGATCACGGGGCCGTTCTCGTCGACGCGGTAGCCGAATTGTCCACCGGTGAAAGGGTCGGTGCGCATGGTGGCGCTGAATCGTGAAGGCAACTCGTCGATGGACTGGGGCCAGCGGCCGTTCTGCTCCTTGAAGATGTGGACGGCGTAACTCAGTTGCGTCGCGCGGCGCGAGGCCTCATTGCGCGCGCGGATCTTCTGAATGCGCCCGAACGCGGGCAGGAGGGTCCGCGTCATCGGTGACACGTTGAGGTGACGCTCGGCCATCTTGTTCATATCGTCGGTGCGAACCTGCGGATAGCCGATCGCCATGGCCTCGGTTGCCTCGGCGTAGTAGGTTTCAAATGCGTTGACCGTCTTTTTGACGTCGGCCGGCGACATGGCCTTGATCTCGGGAATGACCTTTGAGTCTTCGCCGAAGAGCGGCAGAATCTTGTCGATGGCCTCGGGGGACGGCCTGGGCGGATCGCCCGGCTTGTCGGCCTTGAACATGGCCTGCATCAGATCGAGCACGAAGGCATGCTCGCCCTGCAGCGTGCGCGCGGTATCGAAGCCATCGCGGTCATGCTGCTCCAGCACGGTCAGGGCCTGCTCAAGTTGCTCACCCTTGAAGACGCCGTGCTTGAGCGCATGCCGCGCATCGCTCTCCACAAGATTCTGCTCGGCCGTGCCCACCAACTGCTCAATGAGCGTCGCGCCCTGATGCATGTGATTCGCACTCGACAGCGCTGTGCGCCAGCCTTCGATCATCTTTTCGGGCGCGGGCGAGCCACTCTCCGTGATGCGCCAGTTCGCGCTGAGCGTCTGCTTCACCAGCGAGCGATGCGCAGCGAGGTCGGGCAGCAGCAGGCCCACGAGCAACGGCTGACCGGTCGGCGATTCGGCGGCGTCCTCGGGCCGGAACTGCACGGGTCGGGCGAAACCGATGTGACGACTGGCGGCCTCGAACTTCTCCAGCAGCGGCAGCGACGCCTGATAGGAGGATTCCCATTCCGGCAGGGCCGCAGGGTCCCACGGCGCCGGTTCGGTGAAGTCGGTGCGGTTGTACATGATCTCCAGCGTGGGCCATTCCTTCTGGCGATCGAGGTTGAACGGCGAGGGCATGAACTCGTCGTAGGCCCAGTAGGCGTTGTCCGGCGTGTTGATGTCGCAAAGCCGGGCGTACCACTCGGCGTAATTGACAGGTGTCGCAAAATCCGGCAGCGGCGGCAGGCTGTCGATCGGCGGGCGAACGACATCCGGCACGGCCAGCCAGTCGGCACGCTCCCGGGCGAGCCGCTCTTGTTCGGCCCGGGCCTCTTCATCCGCCGGGTCGGCAGCGTCCGGCAAATCCTCGCCTGATTTGTGATCTGACGCCGACTCCGCTACCGGGTCGACACCCTCGGATGCCAGTGCGAGATCCTCCGCCAGCGCTTCTTCGTCGCCGGTCGCATGCTCATCGGCAAACGTCGGCCAATTTGCATCCACGGACGCTTCATCCGATGCGCCGGGATCACCTGTGTCGCTCGACGACGGGTCCGCCGCTGATTCAGATTCCGATTCCTTCGCATCGCGATCTTTGCGCTGTGTGACCGACACCAAAGCGGGCTGCCGATTTTCGACGTGCCTTGCACTCCGTAAATGTTCGAACGCCATCAGAAACGTGCCGTCGCGCATCTCCACCACGGAGGCGTTCTGACCCTCCGTCATCAGCACGTCCGGTTCGAGTTTCCAGTTCTTTCCGTCGCGGCTGGTGATGGATCGAAGGCTTCCATCAAGCGCGACCACGGCCCGAATTCGATTGCCGTGTGCGCTGAAAGCAGCGCCCGCCTGACCACCGGCGAGATGGACGCGTCCCACGCGCTCGAAACCGCGCCCATCGCGCGATACGAAATGCACGACGTCGCCTTGCGACTGACCCGTTGGCCGGGACGTCGCGCCCGCCCCGACCTCGCTGACAAACAGATGAAATCGATTTCCAACGCGGACCACGCCCGGCCGGGCGTCCATGCAATTCTCTATCGAAGCCGCAACCGTTGAATCCAATCTAAAACGCAGCCCATCGACCGAGGTCGCCGAGCGAATCTGGCATCCCGCGCCCGGGGCGTCCACGGTGAAGTACATGCGGAGGGTGCCGTTTGGAAGTCGCAGAATGTCGGCGTGTCGCGCTCCTGCCACGCCGTGTGCCGACTTGCCGGACGCCTCGTCTGCTTCGTGGATGCGCACCGGTCGTGCGCGGGTCCAGGTTCGGCCCTGATCGCTGGAGCGCGATGCGAAGAGCGTCGTGCGCGAGCCGGTCGCACGTCCGGCGTCAAACACCGCCAGCAATCCGCCCTTTCGCAGCCGCACAAGTTCCGGGAAGGACGCGCCTTCAACAAAGACGCCCTCGCCGACTGCAAACCGACTACCCCCGAGGGATCGGGCAAGGTACAGATCTGTGTGCGTGCGGACCCGTGTCGCGGAGGGTTGACTTGTGGACACAGCGGCGTGCGGCGTCGCGGGCTCGTCGGCCCCGGCCCCTGACACTGCAATCGATGAAACGAAAAAGATGACGAGTCGATGCATATACGGTGCCCTTGGCCTGGTTGATTGCCCCCCTGTTACTACGCCCGGCCGATCGGTTTGTTAAACTCTGGCACATCGGGTTGAACTTTGGATGCAGGGCGGCGGGCGGTGGTCACGGCGACCCGCGGCCTGCAAAGGTGATCACAGACTCAGGGACGTCCAACCATGCCCAGGACCGGCTGGATCTACGACGACCGATTTCTCCGGCACGACACCGGCGAGGGTCATCCCGAACGGCCCAACCGGCTCCGCGCCATCGTGTCAAAGATGCGGGCGAGCGGCCTGTTGGAGCAGGTGACGCCGCTGCCATTCGAGGCGGCTGGCGACGAAGTGCTGCGATCGAACCACGCCGTTCACTACATCGAACGCGTGGCCGAGGCCTGCCTATCCGGCGATCGACACATCGATTCGGTGGATTCCGCCATCTGCCCCGCCAGCGACGAAATTGCCCGACTGGCGGTCGGCGGCGTGGTCGCGGCCTGCGACGCCGTGATGGGCGGCACGGTGGCCAACGCCTTCTGCGCCGTCCGGCCTCCGGGTCACCATGCCGAGCACGATCATTCGATGGGATTTTGTCTATATAATAATGTTGCCATCGCGGCGCGGCGTCTGCGAAAACTGCACGGTCTGGAGCGCGTGCTCATCCTCGATTGGGACGTCCACCACGGCAACGGCACCCAGCACAGTTTCGAATCGGATCCAAACGTCTTTTTCTGCAGTTTCCACGAGCATCCGCGCTTTTGCTACCCCGGCACCGGTTTTCCCGAGGAAACCGGTCGCGGCACCGGCAAGGGTACGACGCTGAATCTGTGCATGATGCCCGGCGCGACGGATGACGACTATCGCGAGCAGTGGCTGGAAAATTTCGAGCCGTCGGCGCGGGCCTTCGCGCCGCAGTTCATCCTGGTGTCGGCTGGCTTCGACGCCCATGCGAACGATCCGCTGGCCGGGATCAACCTGAGCGACGACGCATTCTCCTGGATGGCCGGGCGCATCGCCGATATCGCCAAAGACTGCTGCAAGGGCCGCCTGGTCTGCATCCTGGAGGGCGGTTACGACCTCGAAGCGTTATCGACGGGAGTAGTAAGCGTCGTGCGCGTGCTGCTTGACCTGTAGCCGTTGGTCGGAGTGGAGTGCAGATCGATCGGAGCCGGGCTGTCCTCAGCCGGGTTGAATTGATGGAATGCTGACAGGTAGCGCGCCTTCGACCGGCGTGAGGACACGCCGGCTCTGTTCGCGTAATGCCCTCGGGGCAAAGACGCTACAGAATAAACCGGCTCAACTCTTCATCCTGAACGATGCTGGACAGCCGCTGCCGGACATAGTCCGCGTCGATCTTCCGGCTCTCGCCCGACTTCTCCGGCGCCTCAAATGACAAGTCTTCCATCACTTTTTCGAGAATCGTCTGCAATCGCCGCGCCCCGATGTTCTGCGTTCGCCGATTCACTTCAAATGCAATACGGGCCATTTCGACAATCGCATCGTCGGTAAACGCGATCGAGACCCCCTCGGTGCTCATCATGGCCACGTGCTGCCGGGTGAGCGCGTTGCGCGGCTCCTTCAGGATGCGCACGAAATCGTCCTGTGTCAGATCAGACAGTTCCACGCGAATCGGCAGGCGGCCCTGCAATTCCGGCATGAGATCGCTCGGCTTGGCGGTATGAAACGCCCCCGCCGCCACGAACAGGATGTGATCGGACTTCACCGGACCGTGCCGCGTGTTGATCGTCGAGCCCTCGATGATGGGCAGCAGATCGCGCTGCACGCCCTGGCGGCTGACATCGGGCGAATTGCCCGAACCGCCGCCGCCGCACAACTTGTCCATCTCGTCAATGAAGATGATGCCGCTATTCTCGGCCCGGCTGCGGGCCATTTCAATCACCTTCTCGCGATCGATGAGTTTCTCGCACTCCTGGTCGAAGATGAACTTCCGCGCCTCGCGGATTGATACCTTGCGATCCTTGTGCTGCGCGGGCATCAGGCGTTCCATGATGTCCTGAATCTCGGGGCCGATCTGGTCCGGTCCGAGGGTCGTCGCAAACATGCCCATCGGGGCGGCCTTGCGCTCCACCCGCATCTCGATCATCCGGTCCTCCAACTCACCGTCGCGCAGTTGGGCACGCAGTTTCTCGCGCGTGCGCGAGCGGCGGCCCTCGGCCTCCGCATCCGACTCGCTCGACGCATCGACCGCCGGCAGCAACTCCTCGAGCAGCCGCTCCTCGGTCAACTCCTCGGCCCGAGCGCGCACGACCTCGGTCTGCTCTTTCTGAACCATCGAGATGGACAATTCGAGCAGATCGCGGATCATCGAGTCCACGTCGCGGCCGACATAGCCGACCTCCGTGAACTTGGTCGCCTCGATCTTGAGAAACGGCGCGTTCACCAGGATCGCCAGCCGTCGCGCGATTTCCGTCTTGCCCACGCCGGTCGGGCCGATCATCAGAATGTTCTTGGGGCCGACTTCCTCGCGCATCTCGTCGGGCAGTTGCATCCGCCGCCAGCGATTTCGCACCGCGACCGCGACGGCGCGCTTGGCGTCCGCCTGACCAACGATGTACTTGTCGAGCGCGTCGACGACTTGTCTGGGTGTTAGGTCTGACATGGCGGCGGGAGTCTAGCCGATTGCGCCGCCGGATGCATCATTTCGGGCGCACCGTCGCCGCGAGCGTTTGCCACGGCCCTGTGAACCGGGCGCAAGCAAGCAAACCCAATTGCCACGAGCAATCGCCCCGCACGCGACGCCTTCGCGCGATCGCCCTGCTGGCAAAGCAGGGGCACACCCGCCTTACAGTTGGTATCGCCCGGCGGTTACTTCTGCCCCATGCGAATGATCGTTCCCGCCTGGCCCTCGAGCGCCGCCGGCAGGTGCTGCCAGTCGGTGATGATCGCCCGCGCGTCCGGGTTGTTTCGCTGGCGAAGGAAGCCGATGGCCGCCTCCACCTTCGGCAGCATCGAACCTGCGGGAAACTGACCCTGCTGCAGGAGCGTCTCCATCTCCGCAACCGTGGTGTCCCGAATTTCCCGCTGCGACGGCTTGCGGTAATCCGCAAAGACGCTCGACACGCCGGTGACGATGGCCAGTACGTCCGCTTCAACGGCCTCGCCGAGCAACCGGGCGGTCAAGTCCTTGTCGATGACCGCTTCGACGCCTTCAAGACTTCCGTCCGAATTCTCCAGGACCGGTATGCCGCCGCCGCCGCAGGCCACCAGCACGCAATTCGCGTCGATCAGCCGCAGGATCGCATCGATCTCCACGATCCGCTTCGGATGCGGCGAAGCCACCACGCGCCGGTAGCCCCTGCCGGAATCTTCAATCATGTGCCACTTGTCGATATCACGGTGCCGCCGCGCCTGCTCGGCGTTCAAGAACGGGCCGATCGGCTTGGTTGGATGGCTGAAACCCGGATCGTCGCGGTCGACCACCACACTGGTGACGATCGTGGCGCACTCCCGCGCGAGGCCGCGCCGCGTCAACTCGTTTCGCAGCGTTTGGCAGATCATGTAGCCCATGCCGGCCTGGGTGTCGGCCACGGCAATGCCCAGGTCGATCGGATAGACGCTGGTGGACGCCAGTTCGACGCGCCGAATGATCGAGCCGACCTGCGGACCGTTGCCGTGAACCACCGTGATCTGGTGGCCGCACTTGACCATCTCGGCCATCGGAATCGCCATCTGCCGCGCATGCGCGAACTGATCCGCGATGTCGCCGGTCCCGCCGGGCGTCACCAGTGCATTGCCGCCGATCGCCACGATGATCTTCATGGTTCCCTGTGGTCGGCCCTGGGCCTGATGCATTCGTTCGACCGGCCGTCGCTTGATTGTCACCGCCGCCGCTGCCATCGTCATCCTCGATTCCGTGCGCCATATTCCCCACAGTCGCCCCTACATAGGTCGGATGGTCGTAGGGTTTCACTGCAATCCCTGCGCCAATACCACCGCCAGGCAGCCATGGACCCCTGTTTTGACGCGATTTTATTCGCTTCCTCCAAACAGAGCCCATACAATGATTGGTACAGGTGGAGTGGGTGCCGGCCGTGTGAAATGATGCTTGGAGGGCAGTATTGCCCCCCGGGAATCGCTTCGCTGGCTGAGCATGGAATCGTCGTTGAAGGCGGGTGACAGCGGTCTCGAACCGTGGTCATTCTCCGGTAACGATGGCAAGGCCTGAATAGTCGTGCACCCCATTTGGATGGATCCAAAGACAACTGTCTCTCGCTCACCGCGAAGACTGACGGTCGTCTATTTGGGGAGACCCGCACGACATGAAATACAAACTTGCGCCCGCGTTTGTCAAACTTTTTTGTATTCTCGTCCCCACCTGCCCGGCACCGGCCGAATCGCCGGGCGATTGTTTCCCCGATGAAAACCCCCAATGGCAATGCGGATATGTGCGCGTCCTTGAGGATTTCCCCATGCCCCACGGTCCGGGCGACCCCCAGCCCGAGACGCCGTGGACCGACGTCCTGCACACCCGGATCGACATCGAAGTCACGCCGGCCGCCCGTACGGTCGCCGGAACGGTCACCATCACGGCCAGGTCGCTGATTCCCAATTTAACGACATTCGTCGTATATCTGGATCCGGCGGCCGGGACTCAGAATGTGACGGCGGTCGGCGGCAGCGCCGTGTCGTATACACGCGTCACCGACAAAATCACCCTCAACCTCAACCAGCCCTTCGGCGTCAACCAGCAGTTCACCGTCAGCATCAGTTATGCCGGCTTGCCCTTCAATGGAATCTTCTGGGGCAGCCACGACCCGGGCAGCGGCCTGGTGCCGATCGTGGCGACGCTCAGCGAGCCTTTCCACGCCCGCGGATGGTGGCCCGGCAAGGACGTGCTGAATGACAAGGGCACTTTCGACATCTGGCTGACGGTTCCGGCGGGTTATGTGGCCGCGTCCAACGGTCTGCTGCAGGGTGTTGATCCGCTGTCGGGGGGACGCAATCGCTACCGCTGGCACGAATCCAACCCCATGATCGCCTACCTCGCCAGCATCGCCATCGCCGATTATGTGCAGTATGACCTGACCTACAACCATCTCGGCGCCTCCATGCCGATGAACTTCTTCATGCTCCCGGAGTACAACACGCCGGCGGCCCGGGCGCAATGCGTGACCTATGTCCAACAATGCGCCACCCTGTCCGACCTGTTTGGACAATATCCGTTCATCAACGAGAAATGCGGCATGGTCCACACGCCGACCCTCGGCGGCACCTACATGGAGCATCAGACCCTGCCGTCGATGCCGAATTTCGACTCGACCCTTATCAACGCGCACGAACTGGGCCACCAGTGGTGGGGTGACGACATCACCTGCGAGACCTGGGGCGACATCTGGCTGAATGAGGGCTTCGCGACCTATTCAGAGGCCCTCTGGCAGGAGTTCAAGCCGGGCGGCAGTGTTGAACAATACAAGACTCGCATGGCCCAGCGCCGGCCGTCGAACACCGACAACCGCGTTTATGTCACCAATGTCAACAGCACCAGTTGGATCTTCTCCGGCAACTCAACCTATCAAAAAGCCGCTTGGGTCGCGCACATGCTGCGTCACGTGGTGGGCGACGCCGCGTTCTTCCAGGCCCTGCGCGATTACCGTGCCGCCCACACCGGCTCCAGCGCCACCACCGCCGAATTCACCGCGGCCCTGTCCGCCTCGGTCGGTTGGGACATGAATTGGTTCATCAACCAGTGGGTGATGAACGCCGGCAGCCCCGATTACGCCCTCGGCGCCGTGGCCGCGAACGTGGGCGGTCAGCATTATGCTTACGTCTACATCGACCAGGCCCAGGACGCCCGCGGCTTTCCACTGATGACGATGCCCGTCGATGTCCTGGTCACCACCGCGAACGGCGACACCCCGTACGTCGTCTGGGTCACCGCTGGGTCGAATGCGTTCGCCATTCCAGTCGATTCGCAGCCGACCAACGTCACGATTGATCCAAACGCCTGGATACTCACCCATTCGGTCACCAGCATGTCTGCCCCGGCCACGCCGCCGCCGTGTCAGGGCGACGCCAACGGCGACGGCTTTCGCAACGGACGCGACATTCAGCCATTCGTCAACGCGGCAATCGGCACAACCAGCGGTCCCGCCGCCTGGCAACGCACCGACATGAATTTCGACGGCCGGACCAACGCCGCGGATATTCCGAGGTTTGTCTCGATGCTGCTCGGCACGATGCCGTGCCCGTGACGGGCTATCGGTCAGAGCCGGGCTGTCCTCAGCCCGGTTGATGGCAAGAAAATCCATATTTAGACGTAACTCACTATCTCCGGACTGAGGACAGTCCGGCTCTGATCACGATGGGCGCTCAGATCGCGGAGAGAATTCCCCCAACGAATTTGAAAAGAGAAGAGGCGCCGCGTCCCTGGAAAGGCAGGCAGGTGGGCGCGGCGCCTCGGGCGATCGGATGCGGATCCGATCGCGGGGCAAATCGGCCAAGCCGCGAACGGCTCGACCTGCGGGGGGTCATTCGTCACACGCCGGCCCGAAAAAGAGCGCATTGCCGTCTTTCAGGGTGGCATGGCCGCGGCTTTGGGGCCATGTTTCGCACCGCACGCGTGCGCGACGTTCATTGTTCTTAGGCTTGCAACTGCCGAGCGGTCAATGCGAGGAGCCGGAATGCAGGAATATCGCGAATAGGACGAAGAACGGGCCGAATTATCGGCAATTCAAAGAGCCCCGGGCTTCAGCCCGGCCGGCGGCAGTGTCTTGCGTGTATTCACATTGCGTGCACGCACTCTGCGGGTTCGGACGTTGCGTACATACACGTCGCGTGCATTCCTGCAGCATGCATTGCTGAATTGTGGTGCGTCGATATTGTGCCACACAAAATAAGTCGGCACGCACCGCCACAAATCACCGCCGGCGCACCGGCTCGCGCCTCGGCGCCGGCCGCTTCGCCGAATCGCGCGTCTCCTCCGCCTTGCGAAACAGATTCCGCAGCACCGTGATCAGCGTATCCTCGCGGAAATACTGCTCCGGCAGCCGCCAATAGAGCGTCTGAGGATCGGGGAAACTGATCTTCCCCTGCGCCCGCGAGAAGAGCGGCTCCAGTTTCTTCACCTCGCCCTCGAAGGTGAAAATCACGTCCGGCTCGCGACGAATGATGGTCTTGATCCGCCACTTCGACGCGCGAACCTTGATGTCCGCAAGCAGCAGCAGCACCTCCACCGTCCGCGGAAATCGACCGAATGCATCGGCCAGATCGCTCTCCAGTTGCTCGACATCCTGTGCCGATCGGCATGCGGCAATCCGCCGGTAGCACTCCATCCGTTGCCGGTCGGACGCGATGTAGGACTTGGGAATGTACGCCTCGACGTCGAGTTCGAGATTGACCGCCACGCGCTCAATCGCCGGCTCGCCCTTCATCCGTTTGACCGACTGCTCCAGCAACTGGCAGTACAACTCGTACCCCACGGCCGCGATGTTGCCGGACTGCTCGCCACCGAGGATGTTGCCGGCTCCGCGAATCTCCAGATCGCGCATGGCAATGCGGAAGCCCGCACCCAGGTCGCTGAATTCCTCGATGGCCTTGAGCCGCTTGGCCGCCGTATCGGTGATCGGCCGGTTTGGCGACAGCAGTAAATAACAATGCGCCCGGTGCTTGTACCGCCCCACCCGCCCGCGCAACTGATGCAGGTCGGCCAGTCCAAACATGTCCGCCCGGTCGATGAACATCGTGTTCGCATTGGGAATATCCAGCCCGGCCTCGATGATCGTGGTGCAGACCAGCACGTCGGCCTCGCGCTTCACGAACTTCAGCATGACCTCTTCCAGTTCATCGCCGTGCATCTGCCCGTGTCCGACGATGATCCGCGCCTCGGGCACGATGCCGCTGATCCGCGCGGCGATGCCCTGAATGGTCCGCACGCGATTGTGCACGAAATAGACCTGCCCGTCGCGGTTCAGTTCGCGGGTGAGGGCCTCGCGGATCAGGTCGTCGCTCCAGGTGCAGACCCGCGTCGCGATCGCCCGGCGGTCCATCGGCGGCGTGGCCAGGCTGCTGATGTCGCGCAGGCCGATCATGGACATGTGCAGGGTGCGCGGGATCGGCGTGGCCGTCAGCGTGAGCACGTCTACGGTGCTGCGCAGGTGCTTGAGCCGCTCCTTATGCTCGACGCCGAAGCGCTGCTCCTCATCGACGATCACCAGCCCCAGGTCGGCGAAATCGACATCCTTCGACAGAATCCGATGCGTGCCGATCAGCACGTCGATCTGCCCCCTCCGCGCCGCCGCGATCGTCTCCTTCTGCTCCCGAGTCGTGCGAAAGCGATTCAGCCGGTCGATTTTGAACGGATACTCGGCCATGCGCTCGCTGAACGTGCGGTAGTGCTGCTCGGCCAGGACCGTCGTCGGCACCAGCACGGCCACCTGCTTGCCGAACTCGATCGCCTTGAAGGCCGCCCGCATCGCCAACTCGGTCTTGCCGTAGCCCACGTCGCCGCACAGCAGCCGGTCCATTGGCCGTGCCCGCATCATGTCGCTCTTGATGTCGCGTACCGTCGACACCTGGTCGGGCGTTTCGGTGTAGAGAAATGCGTTCTCAAACTCGGTCTGCCAGCGGGTGTCCGTGGGAAACGCGATGCCCGGCTGGCTCTCGCGAATGGCCTGAATCCGCAGCAGGTCGCCGGCCATCTCGCCGACCGCCTCTTCGACTTTCGCTTTCGTCGCCTGCCAGCGCGTGCCGCCGAGTTTCGACAGCAGCGGCGGCCGTCCCTTTCCGACGCCCACGTACTTCTGCACCAGATCGATCTGCGACACGGGCACGTGGATCGATGCGTTGTCGGCAAAGCGAATCGCGAGGAACTCCTCGCTCTTCTTCGACTCCGCCTTGCGCATCGTCTTCATGCCCGTGAATCGGCCGATGCCGTGAATCACGTGGACGACGTAGTCGCCCTCGTTCAATTCCAAAAACGAGTCGATCGGCCTTGCGGCGGCGACCTTGCGAATGCGCCGGGGCTGCACATATCGACGGAAGATTTCATGGTGCGGAATGACCGTCAGTCCCGCCCCCGCCCCGCCGTCGCCGGTGCGTATCCGCCAGCGGAAGCCCCCGTGTATCAACCCGATCTGCAGTTGCAGCGACGACGCGTCCGGGAGCGCCCCCCCGCCGTCATTGGCCGCCGTGCGCACCTGCGCGATCAACTCCGCCAGCCGGTCGCGCTCGCCCTCGTTGTCGCACATCACCACCACCGGCTCGTCGGCCGAAAGGTTGATCAACTGCTGCACGGCGTCGGTCGCTTTGGCTTCAAAGGTGGGGACGGACTCGGTGCGGAATTCGACGGTGCGGGCCTCCGGCGCGGCGGCGGTTGAAAACCGACTGATGTAGAGTTGCCCGAAGACGCCGAGTCGCTCCTGAATCGCCTCGATCGAATAATGCCCGACCGGGTTGCCCAGCCGGTCCAGCACCACCCGCGCGGTCTCGATCACATCGGTCGGCTCGTGAAACGCCACCAGCGTTTGCGGGTGCAGGTAGGTCAGCAGCGACGTCGTCTCGGTCGCGGCCGCGCGGGTCATGTCCGGAGGCAGGGTGATGCGCGTGCGATCGAGCGTGCGCATCGAGCGCTGCGAGCCCAGTTCAAATTGACGGATCGACTCGATCTGATCGCCGAAGAACTCGATGCGCAGCGGATCGACCTCGGCCCAGGCGTAGATGTCGAGAATGCCGCCGCGCAAGGCAAAGTCCCGCGGCGACTCGACCTGATCCAATCGCGTGAACCCGCGATCGACCAGCCATTGGGTCACGACCTCGGGGTCGATGCGCTGACCCACCGCGAGATCGAGCGAGTTGGAGGCGAGTCCTGCGAGCGTTGGAACGGGTTGCAGCAACGCCTGAATCGGCGCAACCAGGAATGGGACCGAGGCGGCGGCGCGCGTCTCGGAGAGCGCGAGGCAGACGCGGGTCCGCTCCTCGGCGATTTCGCCGGCGCCGGCCCCCTCGCCGGGCAGGGTCTCCCAGGCGGGAAAGAGTTCCGCGGCCTTGCCGACGGCCGTCTCGATGTCATCGCGGGCCGAATCGGCCTGTTCGAGGTGCGCCGTCAGGTACAGCAGCGGCCGACCCAGTTCTCTCGCAAGAAACCCGGCCAGAATCGGCGCAGACGATCCCCACAGCCCCACTGCCGCGCAGGGGGGTCCGTCGATCAGCCGTTCGCGGAGGGCCTCAAACGCCGGATCCGCGAGAATCGTGGCATCCATCACCACGAGGAGATTATGGGCGAGGCGGCGTATTGGCTCAATGCCGGCTTGGGTGCCTGGTGGCCGGCCGTACAGGGCCAGGGTCAATTCCAGGCCGACCCTGAAAAAAAATCTGATTTCTTTTCGGAATGCCGTCAGACCCCGGCAGGGCCGGTGTACGGTGGGTGTACTGAAGGCGTCGCGGACGCTTTACAGATTACATCCGAATCTGGTCGGCCGGCATGCCTCGCAAGCCGAGCCCCGGAGAGTAAGAACATGTCAACCAGACAAACCAAGCATGTCTTCGCCTGTTTTACGCTTTTGGCGGCAACGATCGCCTTGATGGGTATGGATTGCGCCGGCAACCTGACACCCAACGACAATTCGAATGGTGACGATCCCGGCAACCCATCCGATGTCGCCGGGATCTACGTGGCCAACTTCGGCGGAGACTCCGTGACCGTGTATTCGCTCGATGCCGAGGGAGACGCCCAGCCCAAGCGGACCATTTCAGGCGCGAAGACGGGCATTGACGGGCCGCTGGGAATTGCTCGCGACTCAAAACGCCGTATTTACGTGGCCAATCGGTCCGGCTGCGGTGTGGGCGTATTTGCCCCTGGAACCGGAGGGGATGTCGCACCGGTCATGACGTTGACAGATCCTGACATGGGCTCGCCTGAAGGTCTCGCAATCGGCATCGACGACGGTGTCTTCGTATCCAACTGTCCCACGCTCGGTGGATGCGGCGGGGTCGCCGGTGTGTTTCACTTCAATAACAACAGTGAAACCAGCGACTATCGAATCGCCGGCCCCAATACGGAAATCACCGTTCCCGTCGGCCTCGCGCTGGATGAGGCGCGCAACCTGTTTGTCGCCAACGCATTTGACGGCAAGGTCTCTCTGTTCGCCCCCGGTCAAAGCGGCGACCAGTTCCCTGTGCGGTCCTTCAGACCCGGCGGCAACACGCAGTCGATGGCCTATGGATCGGCCTCCATCCTGCTTGGCTGGGGAAGCAGCGGCATCAATCTCTATCACTCCACCGCGAGCGGTGACACCGCGTGGATCGGCCAGTTGCCCAACGTCGGATACACAGGCGGCATCTTCTTCGACACCGATGTCACGCCGCCAGTTGTTTACGTCGCAGACTTTTTCGGCAACAAGATTCACATCATTCAGACGGTCGGCGTGCCGCCGTTCCTGAGCATCCAGAGCATCAGGACCATCTCAGGCCCTTCGACGGTGTCCTGGTTCACCCTGAAATGGAATTCCCGACCGTCTGAGTTACACCTATTCGCCGCCGGGTACGGCGAGGGTGTGTCGCCCCTTCGGGGCGAGGATTTATCGCTT